>OCTW011616752.1_pt1 | contig 68193 bp, 58 predicted proteins | sample 1539671 | NCBI WGS metagenome assembly OCTW01 (sample SAMN02144230, study PRJEB22623) | gut metagenome | biome: sheep rumen | host: Ovis aries | place: New Zealand | reverse complement strand
GTTTCTGTTTTATGTAATCTTTTCAAGTATCGCTTGCGTTTCTCCCGTTTGGGCGAAAGCGAGTGCAAAGGTATAGCTTTTTACACAAACTACCAAATGTTTTGAGTTTTTTTTTGAAAAAACCATAGCTGAATTGATGCAGGTCAATTATCACGCCAGTATCTGCCCTAAAAAAACTATTCTTGCAAGCTATCTAAAAACAGGCTTCCAATGGAAGGAAAATACGTATATATTATATATGTAAAATAACTATATATAATACGGCAAAATGAAAGCTATCGTTTCACAGTGTAAAAGCATAGCTTTCACCATGTAAAACGATAGCTTTCACCTCGTCATTCGATAGCTTTCACAGAGCCCCTCGAAAGGGTCTATTAATCAAGCTCTTACAAAATCATAAATCACTTACGCCTAAGCTGCTCATTTTTGCTCGCCAATTCTTGACGTTTGCGCTGCAATTCCTCCTGTTGTTTCTGCATAGCCTGCAAACGTGCAGCAAAGCCACTAAGTTTCTTATTCGGATTGTTTTTGTTTTCTATTCTTTTCGCCTCCAATATCTCAAGCAATTTCTTCTCATTGGTCGTTTTCCTCAGCACCCACATGATTGCAGCAGAGAAGAAAAGAGATATAAAGTAATAGAAATTCAATCCTGAAGAATAATCATTGAACATAAAGAAGAACATGACAGGCATTAATAACATCATCCATCTCATCATCTTCATTTGTTCTGCCTGCTGTCCTACCATCTGGTCTTTCTGCTGTTGCATTGTAAACCAAGAATACAAAAGGTTTGCGCCACAGAACAAAATACATGTCAACGAAATGTGATCACCTATCAACCATAAATCTTTACCCCACTCTACTATCGGATCATAAGTAGAGAGGTCATCTATCCACAGGAATGACTCGCGTCTCAGTTGTATGGCATTCGGCACAAAATTAAACATTGCAATCCAAATAGGCATCTGTATCAACATCGGCAGACATCCTGACAAAGGACTTACTCCATATTCCGAATACAACTGCATCATAGCCTGCTGTTTCTGAAGAGCATCCTCTGGTTTGTCATACTGCTTTGTTGCCTCATCAAGTTTCGGTTTCAGCACACGCATCTTTGCACTTGACATATAACTCTTTTTGACCATAGGGTAAGTTATGGCCTTAAGCAAGAGTGTTATGAGTATAAGAATTATACCCATCGGTATAGCCATGCTACGCAAGAAGTCAAATACATATAACGTGAACCACCTATTAATATATCTGAATAATGGCCAACCCAAATACACGAGTCGCTCCAGCTGCAAGTCTTTACCAAATGAAGATTCCTCCTCTACACTTTGCAACAAGCGAAAATCATTCGGACCGAAATAGAACTCCAATTCTGTAGGCTTCACTCCCTTTGGATCAAACGCAGTCTTCAACTTCGCCTCATAGAACTTCAGGTACCCGGAACCTTTTTGCTGAGGTTTTGATGTCAGCAATGCATCTGTACCATAGCCATCCTTTGCAATCATCACTGCAGAGAAGAACTGGTTCTTAAATGCCACCCAATCTATAGGCTCGTCCACCGTCTCGTCTATTTTCTCGCTTGTCTCATTCAGATAATCTGTTCCGCCATCATTAAAATGATAAGTCAGTGTAGAATATCTGTTCTCGAAAGAGAATCCCTTCTCCTGCTGCTTACATTTCTCACTCCAATTAATATCCACTGTCTGCATATTTGGAGCAAACAAGCCAGCCATTCCCTTTGCTGACATAGAGCAATGCAGCATATAGTCCTTTCCCAAAGTGTACACAATTTCAATCTGCTTTGTTGAATCTGCAGAAGCGACAAAAGAAATGGTGCTGTCCGTCTTACTCTTCACCTCAAAAAACAACTCCGATGTCTCTATGTTCGTTTCCTTGGCTGCAAATGTAAAATTAAGCCTTTGGGTATCTTTGTCAAACAACGTTACCGTCTCATTACCATCGTTATCCTCAAAATTCTTTATGACAACCTTTTCTGCAACTGCACCTTTTGAGGAAAAAGTAACGGCAATCTTCTCATTTTCCAGAATAATCTTATTCTCTGAGCCATTTCTTGCCTTAAAGAACAATGCAGAAGAGTCTTTCTTTTCTTCTTCCAGTTTCGCTGCCTGCTTTTCTTTCTCAGCCAACAGTCTCTGTTGCTCTGCTTTTTGTTTTGCTACGTTTTCTATTGAATCCTTAGTGCGCTGCGCCTCTATCTGTTCTTTTGAAGGTTGGTTATACCATGTAAAACCAAATAACACGGCTGCAATGAGCACAAATCCTATAAGAGTATTTTTATCCACTTGTTAATTTTGTTTTTTTGTTTGATTTGCAAAGTTACAAAAAAAAATCCTTTGTTTTACATTTGTAACGTTTTTTATAGAAAAATATAAATAAATAATGATATTTTTTTCATTATTATATGGATTATAAAATAATTTAGAGTAACTTTGTACAAAATTACACACCAATATTTAAACGATGAAAGTAAAGACGTTATATTTTCCTTTATTTTTTATTCTGTTATTTCTTATCGCGCAACAACTTCCTGCACAAAGCAGAAAGAGAAACGCAATTATTGACGACATAGTAAAATCATATACCGACTCTTTGAATTTCTACAAGAAGAAATGCGACTCCTTGAAACTCGTTAATGATTCTGTTATGCAATCTATAGGTTCACCAGCAGACAACAAATATTTCCGTCTGTTCTCACCATTAGCATACTATCCTGACATTGCAAATCGTGCACTTAGAATGGATGAGTCACAAGATTTCGACAACGCAGCTGACCGTAACCTTCTTCAAGTGTATTTGAACAGGCCTGACCTCGTAGAGTATTCCTCTACAGACATTCCTGCAGGCACAAGTACAGAAGAGGTAGGCATTGCGCACCAACCCGAGCGAATAGAATTAACCAAGCAGGTAAAGAGCACTACGCCATCTGTAAAAACAGACGTAGAGTCCAGCAATGTCGACCTGGTTGTCACAAGACCTAATTTCTGGACATTTCACGGAGACTACTATCTGCAATTTCTGCAAAACTACGTATCAGAGAACTGGTACAAGAGCGGTGCTAACAGCTACTCTATGATGGGCACCGTCACATTACAGTATAATTACAACAACAAGCAGAAGGTTAAATGGGATAACAAGTTAGAATTACGCCTTGGCTTCCAGACAACAGAAGCTGACACAATTAACAAGTTCAAGACATCTGACGACCTGGTAAGATACACGTCAAAGCTTGGTCTGCAGGCTCATGCCAACTGGTATTACACCATGCAGCTTATCGCCCAGACTCAATTCACAAAAGGTTTGAGAAACAATAACGACTATGTGTTCTCTGACTTCATGTCACCGTTTACATTGAACGTATCACTTGGTATGGACTACACCGTAAACACGAAGAACAAGAAACTGACAGGAGCCATACATATAGCACCTTTCGCGTTTAAGTTCAAATACGTGGACAGAAAGTACCTTGCTGAAAGCTTCGGTATCTATGGAGGACACCGCACGTTAGAGGATTTCGGTTCTCAGTACACCATAGACCTCACATGGGCTCCTGTTAACAATTTCAAATGGAAAACACGTATATATGGTTACACCACGTATCATAAATACGAGATGGAATGGGAGAATACGCTGACCCTGCAATTTAACAAATATATATCTACCTGTTTGTATCTTTATCCTCGATTTGATGACAGCGTCAACCGGGTAGATGACCACGGCTATATTCAATTTAAAGAGTATTTCAGTTTCGGATTCTCTTATTCAATGTAGTTTATACAGGATGGCATCAATTGATAACAAAGAGTTAGAACTTGCCTGGGAGATAATATCTAACACTGACACGCATCTTTTTTTAACAGGCAAAGCAGGTACCGGGAAAACAACATTCCTACGTAATCTCAGGACCTCGCTGCCAAAACGCATGGTGGTTGTTGCCCCTACAGGTATAGCCGCCATAAATGCCCAAGGAACTACTATCCACTCTTTCTTCCAACTGAGTTTCGGACCACAGATACCCGGCACGCAACAAAAAAGCAAACGATTTCAGTTCAGAAAACAGAAGATACAACTGATACGTTCCCTTGACCTTATTGTAATAGATGAAATCAGTATGGTCAGGGCAGACACACTTGATGCCATTGACCATGTATTACGCCAATATCGCAACTCCAGTCGTCCTTTCGGCGGAATACAAATGCTAATGATAGGCGACATGCAACAACTTGCACCTGTAGCAAAAGAAGAAGAATGGAGGCTGTTAAGTCCTTATTACTCTTCGCCCTACTTCTTCTCAAGCAAAGTGCTGCAAAACACGAACTTCGTTACCATAGAACTGAAACATGTTTACAGACAGAACGACCCCGTATTCATAGATCTTCTGAACTCTGTACGGAACAACTGCGCCACAGCAGACACCCTGAAGCATTTGAACACGAGGTACATACCAAACTTTTCTCCCAAAGAGGAAGAAGGTTATATTAGACTTACCACCCACAACTATCAGGCAGACATCATCAACGAAGAAAAACTGAAAGCACTGAAAAGTGCAGAAATAACATATAACGCATCCGTAGAGGGTGATTTCCCGGAACTCGCCTACCCCACAGATACCACCCTGAGATTAAAAGTAGGAGCACAGGTGATGTTCGTAAAAAACGACAGCTCACCGGAGAAAAGATACTATAATGGTATGATTGGCAAGGTGACAGACTTAAAAGCCGATAAAATAATCGTCTGCTCTACCGATGATGGCCACACAATAGAGGTTGACCAAGAGAAATGGGACAACATTAAATACACACTAAACGAGGACACACAAGAAATAGAAGAGAATGTAGCCGGTACCTTCCTGCAGTTCCCGTTAAAAACAGCCTGGGCTATCACTATACACAAATCACAAGGCTTGACATTTGAACATGCAATCATTGATGCGCAACACAGTTTCGCCCACGGCCAAACATACGTTGCTCTGTCACGATGCAAGACTCTTGAAGGCTTGGTATTGTCACACCCTATACCCCCGACGGCAATCATAAGCGACAATCTGGTGCAAGAATTTTGTAAAGACCCCAGGCACCAGCAGCCTGATGTACAACATCTTACAGAACTTGAAAAAAACTATTACCTTCGAATAACAGAGGACTTGTTTTCTTTTGACAAAATACATTTCCCAATAAAAGACCTCTTAAGAATTCTCAGAGAATTCTTCTACCATTCATACCCTAAGCTATACACTTCTTGGCAAGATGCAGAGGAACGCCTTAAACAACCGGAAATCATAGCATATAAGTTTCATAAACAATATGAAAGACTTATCCTGAACACACAAAACATCAAAGACGACTCTGGTTTGCAGGACAGATTAAAGAAAGGGGCAGCATACTTCAAAGAAGATATTTCTTTCTTGGGGAAGCAACTTTCCATCACAAAAATACAGACAAACAACAAACAAGCAAGGGAGCGCCTGACAAATGTAATACAAAACATATTATTTGAATACAGGCTGAAAACAGAACTTCTCAACTATGTCGCAGAGAATGGGATAAAAACAAATGAATATCTGAAATACAAAGCTACCATCTCGCTGAAATTAGAAAATGACGAAACGCTGAAAGCCAAGCATTTTGTAAAAAAGAAGACAAAATAACTTATTAAACATCATTTTTTTGTCTTTCAATTGGCTATATCAAAAAAATAATGTAACTTTGCATAAATTTTCAAACAAACAACAAAAATGTTATTAGACAAGATAAATAATCTCATCACGGAAATCGACAGCCTACATGCCGACACCGTAGAACAGATAGAGGCACTACGCTTGAAATACCTGTCAAAGAAAGGTGAAATCAGCGCCTTAATGACTGACTTTCGCAGTGTTGCACCAGAGCAGAAAAAAGCTATAGGCATAAAGATTAACGAACTTAAGCAGTTAGCTTTTGACAAGATTAACGGATTAAGGAATCAGCTTGAGACTTCTGACGACAAAGAGTGCTTGTCTGACCTTACCAGAACACCGTACCCCACCCCACTGGGCACACGTCATCCTCTGTCTATCGTCAAGAATGAGATTGTAGAGATATTCCAGCGAATGGGCTTCACTCTTGCAGACGGGCCAGAGGTGGAAGACGACTTACACATCTTCACCAAGATGAACTTTGCCGCCGACCACCCTGCACGTGATATGCAAGACACATTCTTCGTTGAGGAAAGTGCACTGAAGGATGTAACAAAGAACATACTTCTGCGCTCACACACTTCCAGTGTCCAAGCACGTGTAATGGAAAAACAACAGCCACCAATACGTGTCATCTGTCCTGGCAGAGTGTACCGCAATGAGGCTATCACAGCCCGCGCCCACTGTTTCTTCCATCAGATAGAGGGATTATACATTGACGAGAATGTATCATTCACTGACTTGAAACAGGTAATGCTGACATTTGCGCAAGAGATGTTTGGCCCTGACACTAAGATACGCTTGCGCCCATCTTACTTCCCATTCACAGAACCATCAGCAGAGATGGATATCTCATGCCATATCTGCGGAGGCGTAGGATGCGGATTCTGTAAGCATACTGGATGGGTGGAAATACTCGGATGTGGCATGGTTGATCCTAACGTACTGGAACTCTGTGGAATTGACTCAAAGAAATATAGTGGTTATGCATTCGGCCTCGGCGTTGAGCGCATCACCAATCTTAAATACCAAGTAAGTGACCTGCGTATGTTCTCCGAAAACGACAAACGTTTCTTGGAGGAGTTTACTGCAGCAAACTGATACCGACACTTGTCACGCATAACCAAGTGACACCCAATGGGGTTGACTGGATTTGACAGCGGGCAGGAATGGTACGTAAGCATGCGGAGTAAAGACTGTGTACTCCATAATCCCATCGGTCAACAATTTAATTGGCGAAAACAACTACGCTCTCGCTGCTTAATCGAAGTATAGTAGATTAGCTTTATTCCCTTGCAAGGCGAGGGAACGAGACATCGCTCAGAGCCCACTCCTTGAGGCTGACTGGTCAATGCGGTGCAATAATATTGGGGATAGTCGTTGGCTTGCCTCGCACCATCGATGAAAATCTTGAGGCTAAGGCGGTACTTGGTAGTCCAGGTCTTGGTATCGCACTAAAACCGAAGGCTGGAATAAGCATGTAGAAAGCGTGCGGTTTCACCGTTTGGACGAGGGTTCGAATCCCTCCAGCTCCACAAAAACAGATGCAAAAATGAATATTTTTCATTGCATGCATCTGTTTTTTGTTTTTATATTTTATTATTTGATTTATTTTTGTTAATTTTGCATATAACATCGTGTATTTTCGCATGTTCAAGGAAATACATTACATAAACATCTATACCTCAAAGACATACCGTATCATTGAGGACTATTTTTGTATATATATGTTTACAACCCTACTGAATTAAATTACTAATATCATATATGAATCCAGCAGAAAAGATTTCTCACATTACACCAAAAAGGAAATGGTTTGACGTTGACATCAAAGGCATTTGGGATTACCGTGACCTTTACAAGTCATACATTCGTCGCGACTTCGTAACCACGTATAAGCAGACCATTCTCGGTCCTTTGTGGTACTTCATCTCACCTATCTTCACCACTATCATGTATATGTTCGTCTTCGGCGGACTCGCAGGCATCAGTACAGACGGACTGCCCCAACCTCTGTTCTATATGGCAGGTGTTACACTGTGGGGATACTTCCAGTCTTGTTTTGGAGCTTGTACAAACGTATTGCGTGGAAATGCAGGCATCTTCAGCAAAGTTTACTTTCCTCGTCTGATAGTACCACTAAGTTCAATTACAACTAACCTTATCCGCTTCGGCATACAGATGCTGATGTTCATAGGAGTATATATCTACTATGTAGCATTCAAAGGATTCCCTGTATCCCTTAACTGGACTATCATTTTCTTCCCAGTCTTCGTGCTGATGACTGCGCTAATGGGCATGGGCATGGGACTCGTAGTATCATCACTTACCACAAAGTACCGTGATTTGAGTTTCCTCGTTGGTTTCGGAATGCAATTACTTATGTATGGCACTCCTATCATCTACCCGCTAAGCTTTGCGCCAGCACAATACAGACAATATATTGAGATTAATCCTCTGACCCCTATATTCGAGGCATACAAATACAGTCTCTTGGGTAACGGTACATTTACCGCCACAGGACTTATATACAGCACCGTTTTCATCGTAGTGCTCATGACACTCGGTATCCTCATCTTCAACCAACAAGAAAAACAATTCATCGACACTGTATAGTTTTTCCCTCAGATTTCACAGATACTCACAGATTATATTATAATTTCACATACATCTGTTAAATCTATGACTAATAATGAAATTTCCTATGCAATACGCGGGGCAATATATAAAGTTTACAACGAATTAGGCCCTGGTTTATTAGAATCAATCTATGAAGCAGCTTTAGCTTATCAATTAAGGAAGGATGGACTAAAAGTAGAAACGCAAGTTCCACTGAAAGTAAGTTACGACAACCACCTCCTCCCTATTGATTATCGCTTAGATCTACTCGTAGAAAACGAAGTAATTGTAGAATTAAAATCCGTTGAAGAAATCAAGAATGTTTTTCATAAACAGCTATTAACATATCTAAAAATAGCCAACAAACATCTTGGAATATTGGTTAATTTCAATACTGACGATATAAATTCAAACATAATTCGAAAGATACTTTAAAACAATTTCCCACAGATTGCACAGATATTCACAGATAATATAGAAAACCATGAGAAAAATAGTCCATGGTCAAGGGAAAAACTGAGAAAATCCGTGGAATCTGTGGGACTAAAAACAAAATCAAACACAGCAATCCACAATCTGAGAAAATCTGTGGAATCTGTGGGACAAATAATATGGACAAGAACATCGCAATAGAATTCCAGGGCGTAGGCAAGCAATATCGCCTTGGCCGCGTAGGCACAGGAACCCTACAACATGACCTTAACCGTTTTTGGCAAACCACCATACTTGGTAAGGAAGACCCATACCTGAAGATAGGCGAGGTCAACGACCGCAGCCAGAAAGCACATTCCGACTATGTATGGGCACTGAAAGACATCTCCTTCAAGGTAGAGCAAGGCGACGTCGTAGGCATCATAGGCAAGAACGGAGCCGGCAAGAGCACCCTGCTGAAACTCCTCAGCCATATCACCGCCCCCACCGTGGGCGACATCTACTACCGTGGCCGCATAGCCTCACTCCTTGAGGTTGGCACAGGTTTCCACGGAGAACTCACTGGTAAGGAGAATATATATATGAACGGTGCCGTCCTCGGCATGACCAAGCATGAAATCAGACGCAAACTTGACGACATCATCGAGTTCGCCGGTGTAGAGAAATACATCGACACCCCGGTAAAGCGCTACAGTTCTGGTATGACAGTCCGCCTCGGCTTTGCAGTCGCCGCCTTCCTTGAACCCGAAATCCTTGTCGTTGACGAGGTCCTCACCGTCGGTGACGCCGAGTTCCAAAAACGTGCCATCGGCAAGATGGACGACGTAGCCAAAGGGGGCCGCACTGTCCTATTTGTAAGTCATAACATGTCTGCAGTTAAGAATTTATGCAAAAATGGCATATTACTCAAGAATGGCCAACTTGATTACATCGGAACATCTGAAGAATGTGTAGATCGCTATCTCGACACCAATATAGAAGAAATCAAAACTCACTGTATCTTAGGAAAAGAAAATAGGACACTAAAAGAGTGCGATGTTATACATGATGTTGAAATGGTTGAAGCCTTTTTGTTAAACAACACCCCAAATGCAATGGCAACTGATGAACCAATCTGTATAGAACTTTTAATGAGACGAAATAGTAGCCGTCGTACAGAATGTCAGTATTCTATTGTCATCACAGATACCACTGACACAAAAGTTCTCAACATCGTTAGTGAAATGATACCTATTCCACTCGATCGTGACACATTTAAGGTTCGATTAACGACTGATCATCACGGTTTACCTAGAGGAAGATATAAAATACATATAGCAATTGGTCAAAAAGAGTTTTCTGGAGCTGTGATTAATTATGATGTAGCATTCGATCTTCTCTCGTTTGAGATAAAATACATTACAGCTACAGAGAAAAAAGAGTACTTCCGATATGAACGTTCATGGGGAATTATTCTGCACAACAAAGAAAATATCAAAGCAGAGATTATTTAATTCTATATGCATTTTTTATATACTTCAACTTCGAATAAGTTTTATAGAAACTCACTCATGTTACATATTATAAGACTTATAAGGCTATTTATTACTATAATATTCTTAGTATTGTCTATAATAATAGTTGGCAGTACATTTTTATTTGAAGATTCTCCTCACATTAAACAATGGTATGACAATTACATCTGTTTTCCAAATTATTTATATTACACTTTTGCTATATTACTGCTATTTGTACTTTTAATAATACCATATCGATGTAAGAGCATTCTTAATTACACAAGTATTTTCATAATCTTATTACTAATAACAACTAGTATTAGCATTGCGTTATGGATACCTGCCGACATAAAAAGTGACCATTTGCATATACATCAACTTGCTGTAGGACAAACCAACGCATCGCAAATTAATTATTTCTGTACATTTCCTTTCAACTTACATGCTACAACACTCTTTCATATAATATACAAAATCACTCATTGTTGGCGTTTTGTAATACTAACCGAAAGCCTGTTCACATTATCTGCATGCATTCTCACTTCGTTATCAGTATATAATATTACACGTAGCAGATTTATTTCTATAACAACATTTATTATAGCCACATTATTGCTGTGTGTCAATCTTAGATCAGCAACACCACATACAAATTGTTCAGCTATGCTATGCCATACCGCTGCTTTCTTTTTATATACAACTAATATCAGAAAAAAAATCAAGTATCCTCTGATAGTTTTTTTTATAGCAATTGGGGCATGGCTAAAAATAACATCACTAATCATTATAATATCAATCATTATTATTGAATTAACATATAATTACAAATCACTATATCATTATAAAAATATAATTATAAATATTTCATGCGCAATTGTTCTTTTAATATTATTAAGAGTTCTGCCTATTCTATCATATAATTTTTTTAATTTCACTCCAGAACCAAATAAGGAGTTAAGAATGTCATGGTTTTTCTATTTTGGGCAAAACACCCTTTCTTACGGTACAACATCTGACGAGAGCGAGCAAGATTGGAAGTTTGCCCGACAATTCACGACCCTTAAAGAACGTGACAAAGCATTATGGAAAGAAGGTTTATCTCGTATATCAGAACGCGGAATAGCAGGGAATATAAAATTTTACATAAAAAAACTTATAGTATCATATCGTGATGCACTATTTGTCAATCAAGAATATCAATTAGAAAAAAAAGATTACAACAAAAAACTGCAAACTCCACTTGGACAGATAATGTTATCACATGGACGTTTTTTTCAATTTCATGCAGGATTAAACCAAACACTATGGAATACGATATTATTACTTTTACTTGCTAGCCCTTTATTTCTGAAAAAGAAGACATATGTGGTCTCACTTATTTTTATAGGAATGAATCTATATATTCTTTTGTTTGAAAACAGAGCATGCTATGTCTATATGTTTGTTCCATATATCATAATATTGGCTATGAACACTTTATACCAACTGAAACATAGATCTATTCATTTACATCTAAATTCATTATAATGGATAAAATAAAACGATTTATAGATATAAATGTCCCTGTCACAACATGTACTTTACGTTGTGATTATTGCTATATCACCCAACATAGATTGTTTGAAGGTCCACTACCATCATTCAAATATCCTCCCAAGCATGTTAGAAATGCACTATCTATAAAACGTCTTGGAGGAAAATGCCTTTTAAATTTCTGTGGCAATGGAGAAACATTACTCGCTCCACAAATTGTAGAATATGTTCGAGAACTACTTGAGGAAGGACATTATGTCATGATTGTCACCAATGCTACTGTCTCAAAAAGATTTGAAGAATTAGAAAAAATTCCTAAGCATTTGTTATCGCATTTATTTTTTAAATTTTCATATCACTACACACAATTAAAAAAACGTGGACTCTTAGAAACATTCTTTAACAATGTATGCAGAATGCGAGACGCGGGGGCTTCTTTCACATTAGAAGCAACGCCTTCTGATGAATGGATACCATATATTGATGAAATGAAACAAGTCGCTATAAAATATGTTGGAGCAGAAAACCACATAACAGTAGCACGTGATGAGCGAGACAGTACAAAACTCCCTATATTAACAAAAATGTCCAAAGAGAAATATATAAAAACATGGTCGGTTTTTAATTCTGCTTTGTTTGAGTTTAAGATGTCTATCTTTGGAAAAAAAAGAACTGAATTTTGCTATGCAGGAGCATGGTCTTTATTTTTAAATTTACAGACAGGCATCGCACGACAATGTTATAAATCTGATTTCGTTCAAAATATTTTTGAAGACTTATCAAAACCAATAGAATGGAGAGCTATCGGTAATAATTGCAAAGAGCATCATTGTTACAATGGACATGCTTTTCTTACATTAGGTTTAATACCTACATTAAAAACACCTACATACGGAGATTTACGCAACCGACTTTGCCATGATGGCAGTGAATGGTTACAGCCTGATATGAAAGCTTTCATGTCAACTAAGCTATACGAAAGTAACAAGGAATTCAATTGGTGGCAGAAATGGATAACAAATCTGAAAAACCGTCATATTGGCTTACGTTCTAAGATTATATCAAGGATACCCTTTTTACATTAACATATAGTATATAACTCAACAATATAACACCCTTGTTTTGGATATTTGCACGAAACAATATGAGCTAATAAGAACTGCCTTAGTTCCACTCATAAACAATGACTATATCTTCATTGATCTACCATACTATAGTAACATTGGAGATAGTTTGATTTGGAAAGGTACGGAGACACTTCTTGCTACACTCCCATATAAGTGTCTATACAAGGCTTCATGCAAGACTTTTAAACATATAGACATTCCAGCGAATGTCATAATAATAATGATGGGAGGGGGTAACTGGGGAGATCTTTATCTTATTCACAATGAGTTTAGAAGAAAAATTGTTCAAAGCTATCCCAACAACAAAATAGTTATACTTCCACAAACCATATATTATGAAGGAGCGCGAAATGCCCGATTTGATGCAGAAGTTTTCAGAAAACACAAGAGATTAACCATCTTTGCTCGCGATAAATACAGCTATTGGTTTCTTAAATTATTCAGGTTCGGTAAGAACATTAGACTGTTACCTGATATGGCTTTCTGCATCGATAGAGATTGGCTGAGTACTTTTGCCGTACCATCAATTGAGAAAAACCTACTGTTCAAACGTCTTGATAAAGAAAAGACTGATACCAATGAAATTGCTAATTTTGGAGAATACGAAACATCTGACTGGCCGCTTTACACAGAACCAGACCCTCTTAAAGCAAAACTATACACTCTTATAAACGAAGGTAAATATAAAGAGGCAGATGACTATGCCATAAATGTATATCTTCCAGAACGCGTAAAAGTAGGCATTGAACACATTAGCAAATATGAAAAAGTGTATAGTAACAGACTGCATGGAGCAATTCTCGCCATATTATTAGGTAAAGAGACATTCATCATTGACAATTCATACGGAAAGAATAGTCAGTATTATAACACATGGTTAAAAAACACTGAGAAGACACATTTGGTTAATGTCTCCAAAACAGGTGACACTCATAGAATAATCCGTTTCATGTTCCATGCTATACGTGGTTTGTTTCCTTCCTAACGATAACTTCCAACATTATGGCTAAAACTGAAATAACTAATAAAATGATATTCGTTTCCTCCTGCATTTAGACTGTTGCACAAGAGCTACACATCTCAACGACAGAAGCATATAAACGAATGAAAGACATCAATTTTATAGCTGGTTTCATAATTTCTTGTTATGATGCTCTACACACACAAAGCCGGGAATATGTTACTGAGTTATTACTATACACGATCCTTCGACTCTGCTATACACTTTCGGAGACAGATACATTGTTGATGATATAATATTAGAGATACAGAACTCTGGCAAAACAAAATACCCGACATAATGCAAGTTTCAATTATCATACCTGTTTACAACGTAGAGACTTACATTGAGAAATGCCTACAATCAGTTGCAAATCAAACATTCAATGGAGAGATGGAATGCTTGATAATAGATGACTGTGGACAAGACAACAGTGTGTCTATAGCTGAACAATTCACAAATAACTACAAAGGAAAAATACACTTCCAAATACTTTATCATGATCATAACCGTGGACTATCTGCTGCGCGCAATACTGGTATTGATAATGCAAAAGGAGATTGGATTTATTTCCTGGACTCTGACGATTGGATAATACCAGAGTGCATAGAATTGATGTTTGAATGTGTAAAGAAACATCCAAATACAGACGCTGTATATGCAGGCACCAATGTTATAAACGGAAAACACGAATGGGCTGATTATGAAAACAGATATTTACCTGAATATACTGAAGATCAGTGGTGGATAAATACCACATTACTAAAACGTAATGTTCTCGGTATGACTGCATGGAACAAACTGTTCAAACGAGAATTAATAGAAAAGAACCATTTACGATTCATCGAAGGCCTAAAGCATGAAGATGAAGTATGGAATATGCAATTATCTCAAATGTTACAGAGTTTGTGTACCATTCCCTATAATACATATAATTATATAAAAAGAGTTGATAGTATAACAACAAACGAGACATACGATACAAGCGCTTTTTATTATCACACTTATATTCGTAAAATAATGACAGACCTAATAAAAGGCAACAATTGGCAACGGCAGAATCAAGTCAAATCTATAGCCGCTTGGCTAATAAATACTTCTTTTATCCATTGGCCAAATATTAAATGGACCACAATGCCTTTATTATTAACGAAATTAGCCTTGAAAGCTCGTTCTAAACTGTCTATATACCTTATTGCTCAAGCTTTTTTAGCCATAATTAAACTTCCATACTATCGCAATAAATGGATAATCAAAGCAACGCAACTGTAACTCGAAACATATTCCACTGTCATAACAACTTTCGACGCACCATAAGAAATAAAAATCTTACATATACAAGTTTTACGACATAACATGATTACGAATACACACTTCGCTATTTTAAGATAGAATATTCATTTCCACCTAACACACTTTTCTAACAAAAGATAATGAAAATCCTAATTCCTCTAACAAGAGGTAAAATTGAAGACATGCCCAACCAGTATAATACAACGTTGGTTAATGCTATAAAGGAATTATATCCTGAAACGGAATTTTATTTCGACCCTATAATTCTATGGCAGAATCGCTGCTATGAAATGGACATAATACATATAATGTGGCCTGATCTTTTTAGGAACGACATGAACGACGGATTTGATCTTAGACTAAGATTATTAGAACTAAAAGCACATGGAATAATAATCATTACAACATGCCATAACTTCCACTCACATGTTCCTGAAAATAAATACTCGGATATAAGTTATGATATTGCATACGAATTAAGCGATGTAATAATACACTTGGGAAATTATAGCAAAACTATTTTCGAGAAAAAATATCCAAATATAAAACATATTTTAATACCACATCACGTATATGATAACTTTTACACGAAACTATATAACAGAGAAGATAGTCTAAAACATCTTCATTTACCCTCTAAATATAAATATGTAGTCTGTATCGGGACATTCAGGACTGAAGAAGAAAGACAACTTGTATATGCTTTAGCAAAGAAATTAAGGAATAAAGGCATACGCATTCTCGCTCCATCTTACGAAATATGGCCTCAAAAAGATCTGACAATCAGAGATAGGTTTCACTTGTGGAAGAAAAAAAAGATATTTGCAAAAAATGGTCTTTATATATGGGGAAAATATATAGACAATGCTGATTTACCTTACTTTTACGGAGTATCTGATGTTTCTTTTGTACATAGATTGAAAATTCTCAATTCTGGAAATTTGCCATTAGGTTTTTACATGGGTAACGTTGTTGTCGGTCCAAACGTTGGTAATGTAGGGGAAATCCTAAAAGAAACAGACAATCCAGTTTTTAATCCTTTGGATATAGACACCGCATATTCTGCTATACTCAAAGCTTTTAACCTTGCGAAAGAAGGAAAAGGGACACAGAATCGTGAATATAGTTTGAAAAATTATTCTGTACACTTAATTGCAGAGGAAATATATGATTTATATCGAGAATTATTTAAAATGAAGAATCAATAAACAGGGCCATTAGTAATAAGCATATTGAGTTTTGTGTCTTTACATTAAGATGGATATCTGTACAAAACTGGAGGTGATTTAGAAATAGTCAACAATACAAGGATAAAGGCTGAGCACACCGATGGTAAGGTTACTCTAACACGTTTATACACACCTGTATTGAACGAATCAAATCCAACTTCGATAATAAAAAGTTCAACTATAAATTAACATCTAACAATCTAATAGAATAATGGAATTAAAAGACTGTATATGATATAAAAACCACATATAACTACCACTCAGAATAAAACATGCAAAAAAATCTCAATTACACATATAAATTTTATTTAATATTAATATTCAGTTTTGGCATTGTATTACGTCTATATTGGGCAGAGCACAAAGAAGGAATGCACATGGATGAAGTTGCCACATTCTCTGTGTCCGAATGTGATGGTGCATACTATTCCCCTGATGTCAATGTTCCATCAAAATTCGTAGCAAAAGGAAAAGAAATAAAACAATTTCACTTTATACATGATTCCAGAATTAAAGGAACATTGCACGACTTACGTTATATGTGGCATAATGTATATGATTACAATCATACAAATTTTTATTATTCTTTAATTCGAGTCTTCTTCACAGGTTCTAATACTACTGATGTAAAAGTTATTAACAAACGTGGTATATTACTCAACTTGATTTTATTTACGCTGAGTTTTATCGTATTATTACACTTGTTGCTGCTATATTATAGAGAAAATAAAGATGTCATTTTATTTACATTGTTCTGTTATTCTGCCATGTCAGGGAGTATATCAGATGCTTTGTTTATAAGACCTTATGAATTACAAACTCTTTTTGTACTGTCTTTGGCATATTGGCTGTCATTAGTAAAAATTCGTATGGAAACAAGGAAATGGAAATATGGTTGGCACGAATTTCTAATTACGGTAGTGTTACTCACATCAACACTACTTACTGGTTATTTTATGACTATTTTTGTATTAATATACGGAACATTCATATTATACGAAACTTATAAACACGGTAACTTTTGTAAAGGAAGTATATACTTCATAGGGGCTGGTATTACTGCTGTGTTATTATGTTGGATATGCTACCAAAGTTACTTTTTAGGCTATGGTGGCGATGCACGCATTACTAAGAAAATTACAGAATGTGGTGTAATAGGATTAATGACTGATACTCTTTGTACATGGTTTGACTTAATTACTCTTCATACTTTACACCTTCCTATATTAATTTTGTCAGTGATCGCCATAATTTATGGACGTGCTATACGACAAATACCATATGCCTTCTATCCTGCATTATTATTTACATTTGCCGTAACGCTTCTTTCTCCTTACAAGGCTAATAGATATCTAGTCGCAGTTACTCCTCTACTCTTGCTAATTATACCAGTTGCAGCTCAAAGCATTAAAAACAGAATAATCAAATGTACCTATATGTTCATAGTAATAATAACATATATCTGTATGTCTCTTCATGAAAAAAATATTAGCTACCTTTCTCAATACAAGACACCATTGGAAATGCTTCATGAAAAACAGGGAAATGTATATCTTATCCAAGAAAACATTTGGGAAAGACTTTCTCTTGTATCATTTTTGGATGATGACGTGACATATAATATATCTGATAAATTACTTTTGGAGAATCTACATAGTGGAGATGTAGTAGCATACAGCGTAAACAATACTAGTATACCTAAGAACATTATATTAGAAGAAAAAGGAAGATTTGGATATTATATATTTTACAGAATTAAATGAATAATAATAAACTTATTATAATAGTACCATGCTATAATGAGCAAGAAGTAATTTTTAATACAATTAGAACACTTACAAACTTGCTCACCGACATGCATGTCGCACATTTAATTAGCGATGACTCCAAAATACTTTTAGTTGACGATGGTAGTAATGACAATACATGGAAAATCATCAACGAGGAAGGTAGTAACAACCCCAAAATTTCGGGCATACGATTAACACGAAATAGTGGGCATCAGATTGCATTAATGGCAGGATACGCCCAAATAAATGGACTATGCGATATGGCCGTAACAATAGACGCGGACTTACAAGATGACGAGACAAAAATCATTGAAATGGTTGAGCGATATAAAGAAGGATACGACATCGTTTATGGTGTACGAGAATCTCGTAAGGTTGACAGTTTATTTAAACGTACCAGTGCACAGACTTTCTATCGTTTCATGCAAGCAATGGGTGTAAAGACCGTTTACAACCATGCTGATTATCGCCTACTTTCAGCTCGAGCAATAAACCAGTTACTAAAGTATAGAGAAACGAATATGTATCTGCGAGGTATTGTTCCTACATTGGGCTATAAAACTGCTTGCGTTTACTATGATCGTAAAGAACGAGAAGCTGGAGTATCCAAATATCCAATTTCTCGTATGATATCATTAGCGTTTAACGGTATTACAAGTTTCAGTATCCGTCCTATGCATATGATAATGTATTTGGGAATAATATTTATTTTTGTAGCCGCTTGTATCGTAATATGGGTTTTATGGTGTAAATTGCGAGGACAGGCTATAGTAGGTTGGTCTTCTCTTATTATTTCTATATGGTTCTGTAGTGGTTGTGTGCTGACAAGTTTGGGATTGATCGGTGAATATGTAGGACGTACTTATATGGAAGTTAAACAACGACCTCGTTATGCAATTATGGATGAAATAAACTGTTAAAAACATAATTATCATAGAAATATTCATCTATCAAAACAACAAAACTAATCCCACATTAATGAAAGCTTATAATTCCAATAAAGAAAATAAAGACTCGTAAACAAATAGAAAAATCTACCATCAACAGCCGAGAACATATGAATACCTATCAAATCTCTCATAGAAAATGGTATGCATTAAAATACATTCTATATTAATCACAAAACAATTATGGACATAGCAATATGTGTCATTGCATATGACAGAATAGAATCACTAAAAAGAGTCCTACGTCATATAAATAAAGCTACATATTCCCAATCCTCAAAATTATATATAAGCATAGATCATAGTGACAATAAATATGTAGAAAAATATGCTCAAGATTTTCATTGGGAACATGGCGAGAAAGAAATAATACTCCATGAAACGAAATTAGGACTACGCCAACATATATTGAGTTGTGGTGAGTTACTGCATAGACACGAAGCATTAATCGTGTTAGAAGATGATATTGTTGTATCTCCTGATTTTTTCAACTATGCACAAGTTACAGTAAATAAATTTCACGAAGATGAATCCATCGCTGGTATAAGTCTATACAGTTTCCCAATAACATACCATAGTCTACAACCGTTTACACCTCTACCTTCTGACAGTGACATATATTTAATGCAAAATGCGCAATCATGGGGACAGGTTTGGATGCGTAAGCAATGGTTTAATTTCAAGGAATGGTATAATAAGAACAAAGATGATTTTAATGAGTTACCATACCTCCCTAAATCGATATGTAATTGGCCTGAAAGTTCTTGGTTAAAATATCATACAAGATATTGTATCGAGAAGAATAAGTTCTTTATATATCCATATCACTCAAGAAGTACATGTTTTGCGGATATAGGAGAACACACATCACAAACTACTAGTATTTATCAAACCCCACTTCTTGATTCTCCTTGTAAAACATTTAGGCTGACACCAACTGTAAAATATAATTGTTATTTTGAAAATATTCTAATTCCGACATGGTTGAATATACCTGCTATAGATATATGCATTGATTTTTATTGTGACAACGGCAATAGAGAAAAAAAACGATATTGGTTAACTACCCAATATCTACCTTACAAAATTATCAAGTCATTCGGTTTACGTATGAAACCATATGAACTTAACATAAAATACAACATCCATGGTAATGACTTATTTTTGTACGACACAATGATTAATGCCAATATCACAAATAATGAAGACAATTCTGCGACGCTACATTTCTATCTATATAAAACACATAAGAATATAGTTCCGACTCAAGAAGAAATTTTATACTCAAAATTTGGGCGTTACACTAATCTATTCACTTTTGAAATGCTAATAATAGCAAAAACAAGAAAATATTGGCACAAAATAACAAACATAATTAAACTTTATACCTCATAATGTTATACAATCTAAAACAATGGATTTACCGAAACATAAAAAAATACGTATTGCGTTCTTTTCCTGAACTTCTTATTGTAAGTGACAAAAGACTTCGCACCTCATTAACTCTTGTACAAAATAACGCAGATGAAAGCCTCTTTCTGGGGAAAAAAACTTTTATATATGCTCCTTCGTGGATATATGACACACACATTGGTGACTACACATACATAGCTACAAATGCACATATCTCTAAAACTGAGATAGGTAAATTTTGCTCTATTGGTCCCAACCTTATTTGCGGCTGGGGTATTCACCCTATTAGTGGCATAAGCACCCATCCCATGTTTTATTCCACTATGAAACAAAACGGAATGACGCTATCTGCGACAAATAAGGTTGTAGAAAGAAAAAAAATAAAAATAGGCAATGATGTCTTTATTGGAGCTAATGTTACCATTCTTGATGGTGTTACAATTGGGAATGGAGCTGTTATTGGAGCAGGTGCAGTCGTCTCCAAAGATATTCCTCCATATGCAGTAGCTGTAGGTTGTCCCATAAGAATAATAAAATATAGATTCTCCGAAGAAATCATAAAAAAACTAGAAGATATTAAATGGTGGGATTTCGATGATAAATCGCTCAAAGATGTAGAACAAAATGAATTTGACATAGAAACTTTTTTGAAAAAAAATAATTCTTGTTAATATTAATTATATAACAATATCAACACATTGAATCTTTCATTAATGTATAATGAAAAAACTTTTGCATCAGCAGTCAAATATATGACTCATCAAGATTGGTTTGTACGCCACACTAAATGGGAATATGGGAACAAATGTCATGGACTTGTATGCATAGATTCTGATATGACAGTTCTTTTGTTTGTTATAGTCTGCACTCAGAAAGAGAGTCTGAAAAAACTCACAAACGATATAGTATCTGCAGCCTCTGATTATGTACGGGACTATCACTTAGAACATCTGCCTGTAAGATTTGACCGTCTGATAATAACGGGTACGAATGATAACGATGTTATTACACATGAAGAGAATGTTCTTCCAACTATAGACTCTTATTCCTTTTACGAAGAATTTCGCAACAAGCAACAAGTCATTGAGAAACTAAACTAATCATCTATGGCAGCACATAACGAATTAGGGAAATGGGGAGAACAAATAGCCACTGACTACTTTAAATCATTAGGTTGGCAAATACTTCACAATGACTGGCAGTATAAACACAAAGACATTGACATAGTATGTTATGATTCAGAAAATAAAATAATCGTATTTGTAGAAGTAAAGACACGCTCTTCTTCAAAATGGGGAGAACCTTACGAGGCTATAAATCTGCAGAAGAAAGTGAATATAATAAATGCAGCAACAGCATATCTTTATAAATATAATTTATTTGGAAAGGAATGGAGATATGACAGTATCAGTATTGTAGGAACACCTGAGACTTCACATACGTTAGAACATCATACAACTATTGCCAACGTCCTTGACAAATATTATTACAAGAACAAACAAAGAAAAAAAAATCACAGCGGCACCTGGGGAACTATGCGCTGGGGACGTGGATATTAAAAACAGATTATAAATAATTATGGCATTGCAACTTCTAAATATACTACGTGAACAAAAAGAGATGGGACTCAAAGGAGGTATCTATCATAAAACACAGATAGATTTGACTTACAACTCCAACCACATAGAAGGAAGTAAGCTGACGCATGAACAAACACGATATATATATGAAACAAACACTATCGGCATAACTAATGAAGCTGTAAAAGTTGATGACATCATGGAGACCGTCAATCATTTCAGATGTTTCGACTTCATTATCGATAATGTAGAAACAATAATTTCAGAGCAATTCATTAAAGACCTACACAAAATACTAAAAAACGGAACAACCGATAGCCTGAAATCATGGTTTGCAGTAGGAGATTACAAGCAAATACCTAATGAGGTAGGAGGAATAGAAACCTCACTACCAGAGGATGTGCATAATCACATAAAAGAGCTACTGAGTACCTACAATGGAATAAGCGACAAGACCTTTAATGACATATTAGACTTTCATGTGCAATTTGAGCGTATTCATCCTTTTCAAGATGGTAACGGGCGTGTAGGACGACTAATAATGTTCAAGGAATGTCTGGCAAATGACATTGTTCCATTTATCATAACAGACGACATGAAGATATTTTATTACCGCGGACTAAACGAATGGGGACATATAAATGAATATCTTACAGACACATGTCTTGCTGCACAAGATGATTACAAACGCATATTAGATTATTTCAGAATAACATATTAAGGTGACTTCTATTTATTCCCATCTTAACATAAAACGACTTACATGACACTTTCCATAGTAACAATCAACTATAACAACCTTGAAGGTTTACGCAAAACCATTGACTCTGTACTCTCTCAGACTTGGCACGACTTTGAATGGATAATCATCGACGGTGGCAGTACGGATGGCTCAAAGGAACTGATAGAAGAAACTGCGAAGCAACTTGCCACCTCTGATTTCAATCCCCTATCCTATTGGTGCAGTGAGCCAGATAAAGGAATATACAATGCCATGAACAAAGGCATCAAGCGTTGCAATGGTGAATATCTAAATTTTATGAATTCTGGAGATACTTTTTATAAGTGTAATACAATTGAAACTGTCTTCTCTACCCAATACACAGAAGATGTCCTCTATGGTGATGTATATTTTCAAAATGGAGAGGAAAAATATTTTCACAAACTACCAGAAAACATAACATTATTAAATTATCTACGAAAAGATTTTATAAATCATCAATCATGTTTTATACGACGAGAAAGACAATTACAACACATGTACGATGAATCATTCAAAATCTCTGCAGATACTGATTTTTTCATGTTTAGCCTTACACAAGGTGCAAAATTCCGTTATTTAAATATACCTATAGCCATCTATGCATTAGGAGGTTTAAGCAGTAGCAACCTTTCATTATGCCACCAAGATGAAAATTTGGCTATAACTAAGAATGTTGTAGAACAATTCTTACCATGGGAATTTATTTCTTTTTTTAATTTCTATAGAAAAAACAACTTTAATAAAAAAATGATTCATTTACTCATTAAGATTGGTAAAATCATTAACACGCACTAACATGAATATTCTTTTTGACTTTCTTACATTTAGAGTAAAAACAGGAGCAGGTGAATATGGTAGAAGAATTTTATATGAATTGCTATCTACTATAAATTCTAAAAAAGAATATAATCTTTATGCTTTATATGATTCTACATATACAATTGCATATGATGATTTAAATGAAAATTCTTTAAAACAAAAATATAACATATCATTTATCGATTGTAAAAATACAAATATAGCAAATATAATAAAGAAGGAGAATATTGATCGTTTTTTTATTTCATGTGGTCATTACTTTATGGGACGAAATGACATCATAAATATTCAATGTGACACGATATGTGTTATACATGACTTGTATGGTGAGGAAAATGTATCTAATAAAATATATCACTATATTGACTTGATTGACCAAAATGCAAATGAAAAAAAAACATTTAGGTATCACCGCATATTGAAACATATACCTTTGATAAACAAATATATCAATAAAATCGATAATTTTGGATACGACTACCTTATATCAGGAGGAAAGGATAAATATTCATTCTTCACGAATCATATAATTCCTGCAATAAAACTTGCCCAAAAAAACCCTCTCTGTAAACTTATTACCGTGTCAGAATATAGCAAATATTCAATTTGTTATAATTTTCATTTTTCTTCAAATGATATACAAGTTTTATATAGTCCGGAAAGATTATATGCAACATCCAATACAATCCACAATGAGATATTACGAAAATTGATTCAAGACAAACAACATTTTTATTTAATGGTTTCTGCTAACAGAAAAACAAAAAATCCTAATAAAGTAATAAATGCATTTAAGGAATATAGCAAGACTCATCCTAATGTATATCTTGTAACTGTTGGCGACAATACAAAATATTTCGAAAATCACATATGTTTACCATTTCTTGAAGAATGTGATTTAACTGAAGCCTATAAAAAATGCTATGCTTTAATTTTCTCATCATTTTTTGAAGGATTCGGATATCCGCCATTGGAGGCTATGCACTATGGGAAACCGGTTCTCTGTTCTAATACTACTTCTATGCCTGAGATTTTCGAGAATGCGCCTATCTATTTTTCTCCTTTTTATGAATCTGGTATATTTAAAGCTCTATGTGAATTAACAGAGTTCAACTATAATGAATACTCCAATAAATCATTCTATCAATACAATAAAATAAAAAAACGTCAAACTGCAGACCTACAAAAAATAATAAGTATGATTATATCGCCTATACAAAAATGAAAAAAGAAAACAAAATATACTCATTTGACATATTCGATACATTACTATTAAGACCATACACCAATCCACAAGAAGTATGGAATATATTAGAAGAACAAGAAAATTGTAAAGGTTTTGCAAAGTTCAGAAAAGAAGCAGACGCAAAGACATATGCCAGGGCAACAAAAGAAGATAGAGAAACAACAATAGAAGAAGCATATTCCATAATGCCTCATAAATATCAGGCATTAATGAAAAAAGAAATAGAATTAGAGAGGAAAGTGCTTTGCGCTAATCCGGAAATGTTAGAAAAATGGGAACGAGCAAAATCAGAAGGTAAAAAACGCATATTGGTTTCCGATATGTATCTTCCACAAGAAATAATAGAAGATATACTAATAGAAAAAGGTATTAAAGGATGGGATGCTTTTTATCTGAGTCGTACATACAATGCAAGGAAAACAACCGGAAAATTGTTTGAAATCATGTTGCGGAAAGAAGGAGTAAAGCCTAATGAGGTACTACATATTGGTGACAATATACACTCTGATGATAAAATACCTAAAAGTCTCGGATTTTCAACCTGTCAGTATGAAAAGATATCTGACCAACTATATAAAGCCTTTCCTTTCACAAAATATATTAACCAAAGACTAATAGGTTGTATAGCTTTAGGCTATCACAAATTTGTTTGTTCATTCTTGCAGAATGGAGTAAATCCTTCATATTGGAATAAAATTGGCTATGTAATAGGAGGTGTCCTGGGGTATTCTTATATTAGATGGATTACAGAAACTGCAAGAAAAAGAGGCATAAAGCGCCTTATGTTTATAGCCAGAGATGGATATATATGGAATAAAATATGCAAAGAGTTATATCCTGAATTTCAAACCGATTACATATATGCTCCTAGAATAACAAGCATCTCTGTTCTCGGTGCAACAGGAGCTGACCCCATTGCTATCGAAGACAGGAAACAATATATCAAAAACAATCTAAATAATGTTGACAACAAAGCCATAAAAGAAGAATATACAAAATACATATCACGATATTCCTTTGGTAAAGAAGTAGCAATAATAGATGGTTGTTCGTCTGGTTTTTCCGCACAATGCCTAATTGAAAAAACAATTGGACACCCTGTATTTACTTTTTATGAAGTGGCTATGGCAAAAATGCATAATGCTGCTGCATTATTATCAACCGATTTATATACCCCACCATTTTTATTCCTCTCAGAATTTCTTTTTGGCTCACCAGAAAAACCTATTATTGGCATAAAAGATAATCATCCTATTTTCAAAAAAGATATATCCAAAGAAGAAGCATTTAAGACTCTTGTAAGTAATGATATAGAAAAAGGCTGCATAGAATGTGCAAAATTCTTATATAAGAATAATATCATATTCGCACCAGAACAATGGATAAACTTTCTTAACACATTCATGCAAAATCTTACCCCTCAAGATAAAAAAAATCTGGAATTGGCAAAAGATGCAGGAGACATTGAACAAAAAAACTTTAACAAAGTAATATGGGTTCCTATAATAAATAGAAAAAAAATAAGAATAAAGCGTATCGGAAGATTCTCCGTCAAACTTATAATCTTTATATGGAACAAAGAGCACACATTCATTCTCTCAAGAACCCACTATTCACACAAAACACGTAACTATAATATAAAATATAATGTAATTACAAAATAAAAATTAGCCCACTAATTATATAACAAACAAATGATACACACAGACATCATAGTCGTCACATATAACCGTTTGGATAAGCTAAAGAAAGCTTTGCTTCATTACGAACAACAAACTTCTGCGTTTAGGAACCTTATAATAGTAAACAACTGTTCCACTGACGGAACAGCAGAGTTCCTGACTGAATACTGTTCACAGAAGCATGATAAATTTCAAACGGTATTAATCAACACTGATGAGAACCTTGGTGGCTCTGGTGGCTTCTATCTCGGACAAAAGAAAGCGTTAGAACTAAATGCCGACTGGGTTATGGTTGCCGATGATGATGCATACGCGGCTCCGGATATGGTGGAGCAGTTCTATAACTTCATAGAACATCACGATTCATCAAGAATATCAGCCGTGTGCGCAGCTGTGCATAATATTGATGGAAGTATATGTGACTATCACAGAAGACGTGTCACTTTAACTTCTACAAAAGGAAAAGGACTCTTAAATAAAATCTCTCTTGACTATAATAGTACTCCTGTTGATATTTCTGAATATGAAAAGGAATATTTCAAGATAGATTTGCTTTCTTATGTTGGAGCTTTCTTAAATGTAATAGCACTACATAAAATAGGACTCGTTAACGATAAATATTTTATTTATTGTGATGACTCTGAACATAGTTTCCGTTTACAAAAATTTGGAGATATTGTTGTTGTACCAAATATGATAATAACACATGAGGGAGGAGCAGAGGGAAAAAATAACAACAATGTTATAATAACTTGGGTGGAATATTATATGACTCGTAATCATATGCATACATTGATACATCATCACCCACGCACTGTAATAAAAAAATACATTGAACAATTACGTTGTACTATCGGTGCTTGGTTGCATCATCCTACCATTCTAATAAATGAAAAAGTAGAAAGGGATGCCATGTGGGATGCCTTATGGGGCCGACTTGGCAAACACCCTATTTATAAACCAGGCTGGGAAGTCACAAAATAATACACAAATAAAATGATTGACTCAAAACAATTCATCATAGCAAATACAATTTTCAAGAAAGAGGATTGGCTATACATAACACTTTCTTGTGGTAAGATTCTAAGTTATCATAAAGAACTTAATATATGCCATAATGCGGACAACTCCGTAATATTACTAGGACATGCTTGGAGTGTTTTACCCATAGAAGAACAGCTCACACCCACTTCTTTTGTTGAGAACATGAATAGAACCCTAACAGAAGAAGAGATAATAAAAGAGGAGAAAACATGGTGTGGAAGATATGTCCTCATTGCTAATGATAATATATATCTTGATACAATAGGCTTATTAGGTATTTATTACCACCCAAATGCTATATCAAGTTCTATAAATGTACTTTGTCAATACCTTGCCATTCCAGTTGTATTTCCTGATTTAAAACAAGGGGATCAACCTCCTTTTTTACCTGGAATGATGACAGGCTATAAAGATATACTTAGATTATTACCTTCTCAAGTATTAAATATAAAGTCTTCCATATATCATATTAGGAAACTTCTTCCTGACGAAACTATCAAAAGAGACTCTTTAGAAGAACAAGTTGAAAAATTCTCTACTACTTTTTCGTGTTCTTTGAATAACATGTATCAGCATTTGAATAATGATAATATCATGTTAGCACTTACAGGAGGCAGGGACTCCAGGGCATTGTTGGCAATTATATCGAAAACAAATATTCCTTATAAACTTTTTTCTTTGGAACATGATCATATCTCTAACGGAGATTTATTTATTCCATCAAAACTAGCAAAAGCCATAAACAAACAATATTTATATATAAAACGTAAAAATAACTTCAATTTACAATTATACAATGATTTTCGGACCCATTGTGCTGGTTTCGCTTTTGACGAAGATTGGAAATTCTATGCATATAATCAATATCAATACTTGAAAAAAGATTACAACAAAATTGTTATTCTTAGGAGTGGAATTTGGTCAATCCCCAGCAGTTACTATTTCTTCACCTATAATGGTTCTCTTGATATAAAAACTATATATCCGTCCTTATCAAAAAACAAATTACATCTTCAAAGTGCTGAGCAATGGCTAAATTATGCTCAAAACGACATGCTAAATAAAGACATAAATATATGGGATCGCATGGATTGGGAACTTGATACAACATGTTGGTTAGCCCCTATAGAACAGAGTTTGGATATTTTTGATGATATTATTTTTCTTCAGCCTGCAAATTGTAGAAAAATAATAAGTTTAATGTATGGTTTTGAAAACAGAAAAAACAAATATTTCGAAGAACAGATTGCAAACTATCTGTGTCCACAGTTCAAAGACATACCATACGATTATCAAGGTGGTTATATCCCCAAATATGTAACGATCCTAAGAAAACTGAAGTATAACGAAGAAGTGTTCAGAGGCAAAATACGAGACTACGTTTATGGACACATTATGAAGAATGGAAAGAAATAATCTTCTGGTTATTATTGTTGCATACAATTCTATGCCTTGGGTGGAGCGTTGTTATGACAGTCTGCGTAACAGCACTTACCCGTGTGACATCTTAACAATTGATAATGGTTCCACGGATGGTACACAAAATTATATACGTACCCATTATCCAGAAGTAGAGTTGCTTGAATCGGAGGTCAACCTAGGATTTGGTAAAGCCAATAACATAGGACTTCAAAAGGCTATTGACAGAAATCACCAATATGTTTACCTGTTGAATCAAGATGCTTGGGTAAAACCAGATACGTTTGAGAAATTGATAAGTTTCTGTGCTTCTCATAGGGAATATGGAATACTCAGCCCGATGCAATTGGATGGAACCACGAAAGCGATTGACAAAGGCCTATTAAATAACATATTATGTGCCGAAGATTTTAGGCAGTCTTTTATAAACGATTATTATTTCTCAAATATTAATGAAGTATATGATACCAAAGATGTTCCTGCAGCTCATTGGCTTATAACAAGGCAATGTCTTTTATCGGTTGGAGGATTCTCACCAACATTCCCACATTATGGAGAAGACAACAACTATGCGCAAAGAGTTCTTTTCCATGGATACAAAATTGGAATCCTGCCACACGTTCAAGCTATACATGACAGAGGAGATAGAGAGCCAAATCTGACAAAAGAACGACAATTATATGATACCTATATAAAATTATTAATAAAAACGAGTGATCCTTACACTCCTATTTTTAATAATGCAAGAAAATATGGTTTTATTTTTCTTTTGCGAGGAATTAAAAGATTTGATTCTACATACATAAAATATTCAATACGATTATTCAAAGAGAATAAAAGTATTAACGATAACATAAAGAAAAGCATAAAAGGATTTGCATTCTTGAAGGCATAATATAATGACAACCAAAATAATATATGTTATAGTCTCAGACGAAACCGACACTTATTTAGAGCAGGCTCTTATAAGTGTATATTCTGCTAGGCTGCATAATCAGGATGCACACATTGGCATCGTGATTGACAACCGTACTGCCGAGACTATAATTAATAAGAGAGAGGAGATTAACAAATATATAGATGACACAATTGTTATAAATATTCCAGGAGAACATAGCAAGGCCTATCGCTCAAGATTTATAAAAACGAATTTGAGAAACCTTGTAAAAGGAGATTTCTTATTTATTGACACCGACACTATAATTTGCAACCCACTCAACGATATTGACGATATTAGGTGGGATATTTGTGCTGTACGAGAACTGAATAAACATAATAAATTCTCGGACGAAGAGCCTTGGATGTATCAATTAGCAAAAAAAGTTGGTATAGAAAAAGAACTATGGGGAGAACCTTATTTTAACAGTGGTGTAATGTACGTTAAAGATACAGAAATCGCTCACAATTTGTATAACAAATGGCACCAGTATTGGCAAGAATATACACAAAAAGGATTACATACAGATCAGACTCCTCTTTGTATGGCAAATAAAATGGCAGGACACCCTATACATTTATTAGATGATGCGTGGAACTGTCAAATTAAATACGAAGGCATCAATAATGCTTGTTCCGCAAAAATAGTACACTATTTCTACGGTATGGATGAAAATGAGTTCCTTTTCTCAACGCACTCTATATTTAACACAATAAAAGAAACGGGATATATACCTTCTTTTATTAAAGAAATACTACACAATCCAAATAGAGCATACATGATTGATGCTAAATCAATGGCTTATATCAGGAATCAAGGAGACATCAGACGAGTTTATGACACTTCAAAGAAATTCTTTACATTCCTACAATTCCTCAGTCACTTTTATTTAGCCACTAAAAAACGTATCACACGCATTTTCTAACCATGAATACACAAAATCGCGACAATGCTATTGACATAGCAAAAGGCATCGGTATTCTATTAGTGATAATAGGACATACTGGAGGATTGCCTGCACACTCCACCGTGCACCACTTTATTTATTCTTTCCACATGCCACTGTTCTTTATACTCGGTGGTTTTTTATTTAAACCTTCGAGTATCGTAACACATGTGCGAAAAGATGCGAAACGACTGCTCATTCCATACGTTTTCTCAGTATTTCTGCTAACACTTTGGTTCGTTATACTGGGAATAAAATATGATAACTATGGAATGGTATGGCGTACTTTGCAAACAGGATGGTTCGGTTCCGGGCAATATCATGCCTCGCCTATATGGGGAGATTACCCTACTATCGGTATGATATGGTTCTTGCTCGCCATGTTTTGGTGCAGGGTAATATATAATATCATATCAAAATTACCGACACTGTATAAATACCTTACTGGTGCAGTAGTTGCTATGATTGCTACAATGATAGACAATTTCATTATAAACATGCCTTGGGGGATACTTACCGGACTCTCTGCAATAATGTTTTACATATTAGGAAACGCATTGAAAGAGAATCTGGCATGGGTACACGAAAAACGTACCATATTCTCTGTCGTAGGAACGACTTGTTGGATAACAGCATTACTTTTCTCTGGTATGGGAATGGCAATATGCCATTATGAGAACTATCTTCTTGACATTGCCGGCGCCTGCGGAGCAACTTGGTGCGTATATAGATTCTCACGCAAACTTGAGAAAAAGACTTGCTGCTTAAACTCTGTTCTTTCATGGTGCGGAATGAACTCCATGACCATACTATGTGCTCATTTTCTTGAGGAATCTTCTTTTCTATGGGAGCACCTTCATGTACCAACAGAGTGGTACGTAATATTACCACTGCGGTTATGCTTCGTGATATTATTCACTTTGATAGCAGGCAGATTTGTTATAACGAGAAAAATATTCAACCTGACATAAAAAAACTATAACAGCAAACCAAAACATAATATCTAAATAATTTAACATGATAAATCTTATACAGAAAACAAAAAAATTCATGCATCTTCACCAAACCATTGAAGATGTCGTGAAATTCTATATAGAAAGAACCGAAAAGAAAGTTGACAAACTACAACTTTACCACATGAAACAAACTGCACTAAATAGTACAGAACGCGGAGTAACCAATGCAAAAATATCTGACCACGAAGTGATTGTTTCGCTCACATCATACAGTAAACGTATTCATGAGGTATATCTTGCTATCGAATCAATCATGCAAGGCACCATAAAACCCAATCGTATAATATTGTGGCTTACAGAAGAAGAATTCAAGGGTAAGAATTTACCAATTATGCTTCAAAAACAAGTTGAGAGGGGATTAGAAATCATGTATTGCCCTGATTTGCGAGCATATAAAAAAATAGTTCCAACCCTTAAACTTTACCCAGAATCAATCATTGTTACAATTGATGATGATCTTATTTATGAACCAGACCTATTAGAACACCTTATTTCTTCTTATCAAGAACATCCCGAATGTGTGTCAGCATGCCGTACAGAGTTAATAAAAACAGATAAGGACGGTAAACCATTGGGATATATGCAATGGGGACTAAAAGAACATTTAGATTATCCTTCACACTTTAATTTTCTCACAGGAGGAGGTGGGACTCTCTTTCCGCCACACAGTTTACATAAAGAAGCCATAAAAGAAAACGTATTTATGACACTCTGTCCTAAATCCGATGATGTATGGCTCAATGCTATGCTCTTACTCAATGGAGTGAAAGTTTGCAAAGCATTTACACACGATGCACACGGTGAGGATTTCTATTATAACGTTAGCCCACATGTTGGCACATTATGGGCAGAAAACCAACGTCCTGATGGCAATGATGTCCAGTTAAAAGCCGTATGGGAAAAATATGACTTATATAAGTTACTAATATAAACACACATTATTAAATAAATCATGAGATTTTCTATCATCACAATAAACCTAAACAACAAAATAGGACTTCAACACACTATAGACTCCGTAATATGCCAAACATATAAGGATTATGAGTTTATTATTGTTGACGGAGGTAGTACTGATGGCAGTGCAGAACTCATTGAACAAAACAAACATTTATTTTCATGGTGGTGTTCAGAGAAAGATAAAGGTATCTATAATGCTATGAATAAAGGAATAAAGAAAGCAAAAGGAGAATACCTGTTATTCCTTAATTCCGCAGACTGTCTGTATGACGAAAATGTTCTTACAAAAATTTCAGAAGAGCATCATACTGCTGATATTATAGCAGGCTTAGCAGAAGCAATGGACACGCACAAACTTCTTCATCACTATGATAATAATCCTTTAATGCAAGTCTATTATGCTACATTCGACCATCAAGCTACTTTTATCAAACGTGAATTGCTATTGAACCGTCCTTATGATGAATATCTGAGAATTGCATCTGACTGGAAATTTTGGCTTCAAACAATACTATATGATAGAGCTACAGTAGAATATTCGGACATAATTGTAGTTAAACAAGATCCAGGAGGGATCTCTAGTAATAATATTGAATTAGGGAATAAGGAGCGTAAGATGGTTCTTAGTCAAGTTTTATCTCCTATGCTATATCAAACTCTCAGAGATTTTCAGAATCTGCGTCTGAACATAGAATATCGTCGCCTGACTTTCATGAAAGCACAGACTCCGTGGCTGTTCTGGACAATACATAAGATAATTGCCCTGCATGCTAAAATCGCAAAATTATTCGTAAAGAACCCTCCTCCACAAATATAGACCATATATTATTACAAAAAGAAAGTCTATATGCAAAAGATTTGTTTCATCATAGCCTACTTCGGAAAGTTCCGCGAAGACTTCGCTTTCTGGTTAAAGTCCGTGGAACAGAACCTCTCTGTAAATTTTCTGCTGTTCACAGACCAGACTCTAATCAAGGTACCTAAGAATGTCACTGTTGTTAAAACTTCTCTGCAAGAGATACAACAATTAGCACAGAAAAACATTTGGGAAGGATGTCGCATAGAACACCCTTACAAAATGTGTGACTATAAAACAGCATACGGGGATTTGTTCCGCGACTATATTAAAGATTATGACTTTTGGGGACACTGCGACGTTGACCTCGTATTCGGAAATATCAGACATTATATTACTGATGAGATACTTGAAAAATACGAGCGCATAGGCCTTGAAGGCTTCTTCACTTTATTTCGTAACTCCCCAGAGATTAACCGCCATTACTGGAACCTCGGTGAGGAGTTCATAAAACACGCTTTCTCTGACCAAGGTATATTCGGACTGGACGAATGGGGGCCAGGAGGCAAAGGCGGCGGAACAAGTAATTGGTGGTTAGAGAACAAACGCAAGAAACTGTGGTGCGATATGGTATTTGACAGCCTTGAGCCATACTACTATGACTTTATAACCAAACGAGCAGACAGAGACAATGTGAAAAACGTGATATTTTGCTACAACAATGGCAAACTTACACGTTATGGCTTACAGAACGGTAAAGTGATAGCTACAGAGACCTTACTCGCTCATATACAAAAACGTATGGTAAAAGTAAAAACACTTCCTACCGAGCGTTTCTCTATAATACCACAAGGAGACTATGTTGACTATATCTATAATGTAACACCATGTTTGTTACATTATATTGAATACAAAGGACGCATAATAACGTTCTTTAACAAGATAAGGAACAAAATCAAGAAAACAGCACATCTGTGAAAAACAAGATACTCACAATAGTAATACCTACCTATAATATGGAAGCACTATTGGGCAGATGTCTGGACAGTCTGCTCATAAATGGTTCCCCCAATAGTGCTCTTGAAGTTCTGGTTATTATTGACGGTGCTACTGATAGAAGCTCTGAGATAGCACATGGATATGAAACAAGATTTCCTGAGGTTTTCCGCGTCATCGACAAGCCCAACGGCAACTACGGTTCCTGCATCAACAAGGGCTTAGCCGAAGCACAAGGTAAATACATTAAAATTCTTGATGCAGATGACAGCGTTGACAGTACTGGACTTATGGAACTAATAACAGTATTACAACGCTATGATACAGACCTTATATTAACAGACTATAGTTTATGTAACACTGAAGGAGATGTTCTCAGCAGGAGATCATTCAACATAGACTCTTACACTCTGCATAATCGCCAAGCCCTTACCCCCCTCGGCGCCCACATGGCTATGCACGCAGTGACTTACAAAACGGAGAACCTGAGAAGAATTGAGTATCATCAGACGGAAGGTATATCATATACAGACCAAGAATGGATATTTCGCCCAATGACAACCGTCAACTCTTTTCTCTATCTGAACACCAACGTATATCGCTACACAGTAGGACGAGACGGTCAAACTATGGATATTGACTCCATGGCACGAAATATGCACCATAATCTGAAAGTACTAAGAAACCTTACTGCTACATATTCCGATGTAAATAGAGATGATGACATATATGGATATCTACGTAACAGAATAGAGGGGTATGCCGAGTATATATACTCTCTATATCTATATAACACAGAAAGAATGGATTTGGCACCTCTTATCACCTTTGACAAAGAACTTTCATCCTCGTGTCCTACACTATATAGATATCTCGGTACACTATATGCCGGAAAACTACCATTCGTGAAACTCTGGAGACTATTTTACTATAAAAAAGACCACGGAATCAACAATTTCTTCAGATACCGCAGATACAGGCCAAACCTCAAAAAACAGCAAATATAAAATTCTGATTTCCACCACATTATACATAGCATTCTAAAAGCTATCGTTTTAGGGTGTGAAAGCTATCGAATGACAAGGTGAAAGCTATCGTTTTACAGTGTAAAACGATAGCTTTCATTTTGTCATTTTGCGTACATGTCAATTTATGTGTTTTTACAGACATATTTCTCTATTTAGAGAACGACTGAAAGTTCCTTAAATTCATATTGCGAAAATGAACCTTCGGCACGTTTTAGAGTTAGAATTCCATTTGACGCCACATTAACTATCTCTGCAAGAAATTCTCCATCTTTATCACGGTAACGGTGCATACCTGTTTTTCTATACAGATGGTCATGATATTTTTTTATTATATCTTGTTCTTCTCCCGCATATAGAAGAGCATAGTTCCGCTCAAACGCATCTATAATACTACTAAGAATCTGGCTCAAGCTATATGTCAAACCTGATATTTGGGATAATGACACAGGATTAGGCGCTGTTCCCGTAAAATGCAACTGATTGACATTTACCCCCGTACCTATAACCATATCCTGTATTTTCATCCCTTGAAGGTTTAGGTCTATACGTGTGCCAGACAACTTGCAGTCTTTATAATATATGTCATTAGGCCATTTAATTGTCAATAATGTTGGATTTTCCACATAGTCAGACAGAGCTTCCCACAAACTTACCGCTTGTACCATAGACATAAGATACTGTTTTTGTATGCCTAACCATAATGGGTGAACAAGTAGAGAGAACAACAGATTCTTTCCTCTCTCACTCTCCCACACATTCGTTCCCATCCCCTTGCCAGCCGACTGATAATCAGTTACCACGCACAGGTCTCTCTCCGTATTCAACGAGAGCAGATAATCATTAGTAGATGTGGTAGCATCAAGTGTTATAATCTCCATTTTCTCCTAAACGCCTCCTCACGCTGTTTTGTCTTTGCGAGAAACTGCTTATACTCATCACCATCAGGATTAAACGGGCGATGAGCCAAAGCCTGCCTGATAGGCTGCCACTCATCAATAAACAAGAATGCCTCCTCACTTAGACAAGCCTTGCAAAAACACTCATATATGTAATCCACAGCTTGTTCTGACGGATGTAACATATCTGGCTTGTAAAACCTATAGTCACGTAACTCATCATCCATTATCTCGTATGATGGAAAATAAAAGGTATCTTTCTCCATCCGCGTAACCTCATCTGCTGCCAAAAGCAATGTTGCCTTGGAGAGTCTGCTTTCATGAAATCCATATTTCTGATAACGTATAGGACTAACCGTAAAGACCACCTTACACGAAGGATTAGACTGCTTAAGTGTTGATATAACCAAGCAGAGATAATCAGCACATTCTCTGACTGTTAACTCCTTTTCCTCAAATAAACACGACGGACGTTTATTACAGTTATCAACTATCTCACCCGTTTCCTTTAATATATATACATGGTTGGTACCAAGTGTTATCACTGCCACGTCAGCATAGGCATTTATTTTTTGTACCGTATGCAATACTGATGCCGGATTATACATTGTACCATAAGGATTAACTGTAACATTAAAACAATTACTCTCAAAGCGGCAAGCCATCTCCGTCGCAAAACAAGAACCTACGAATAACAGCTTATCCGTAGGCTTTATTTTAAGAGGTAATTGTGGTATGTCTATCTTCGTCTGTAGCTTCATGATCTGCTAATCTGTAGTCCTTTCTCTGACAATGACATATCCACGAACCTGGCATTCTTGTTCTGTGGACATTCTGACAATTTTTGCTTTATCTTAGCCGCCGCCTCTGGGTCCTTGGCTACCATATACAGATAACCTCCGCCACCAGCCCCTGGCAACTTATATCCTAAACACAAATCATCAATAATATCCGTCAGCGCTTTTATCTGAGGCGGATTAGTACCGCTATCCATTGCCTGATTCTGCAACCAGTTAGTACATATAGATTTACCCATTCCTATGAAATCTCCACGTTGTATTGTATCATACAAAAGCAATGTATGTTCTTTCATTTCACGCAACATAGATATTTCCTTATTATGGTTAAGGAACATACGCCTTACTATCTGTGCAAGCAACTTTTTCGCAGTTCGCGTAACACCTGTGTAATATAACAGGTGACACTGAGCATACTCTGGTTGTGTATATAAATCATTAGGCAACCATCTTACGAGAGGGTTCTGTTGGAAACCACGCTCTGTTTGTAACATTTTTACACCTCTAAGCAAGCCTCCGAACTGATCTTGCCATCCGCCACCAGTGGTAAGCAATTGTTCCAAGACAAGCGTACGTTGGCCTATCTCGCTTTTATCCCATGCCAATCCACAAAAATCATTAAGTGCACCAAGCACCGTACTTGCAAGGATGCTGCTTGTTCCCAATCCTGAACCTGCCGGTATTGCCGACAACATTGTCAACTCTATGCCACAGCCAAAGGCCTCCAGCTGTTGACGAAGTGACTCATATCGCTCTTTACAGAAATCAGGATGGAAACCAGCCAAAGACAATGCCGCCTTAGGTATTGAAAAAGGAGAACCAACCTTGTTGTAACAAGCTAACTCTTCATACGAAGTGATATGTTCCTCTGCACCAAGATCTATGCTTCGCAAAATAATGACAGGTTCCTGACATGGTCTTATATATGTTTGTAACGGTGGCTGTCCATTCAATTCTATCGCAAGATTTATTACTCTGCCACCCTCCATCAGACAATAAGGCGGAGTATCAGTCCACCCTCCTGCTATGTCTATACGTACAGGAGAACGTCCCCATACAATCTGGTCACCATAAACAGACATCTTTGGCAACTGCTTTTCGCACAAATATGGTGCCGTCAACCCTTGTCTTAATAGTCGGAATGCCTCTGTTGCCTCTTCTTCGCCACCGATGCCACGCATACGCATAACTTCTGAGCGGAACATATTATCATGAATACGTTGTAACAAAGAACTGTCATTATCCACAGATGATGGCAGAGGCATATCATACTTGACAAAAGCCTTCGCATTTTCCTCCAAATCAGTCTGGAAGAAAACACTATGTCTATAGTTTTCTGCCAACTTCATTAGGTTTCGTGCACGCAATGAATCTCGTTGAACTGTTAACCTACGCAAGTTAGCTTGTGCAGACAGTTCATCCGCTGACATCCAACATTCCACTTCACACGGACATTCTCCGTCGCCACTGAGCATCCACCGCAACAAAACACCAACATTGTTGACATCATCCACAACAGGGAATATTTTGGCAGACTGCAAGTCCTCTCCTCCCTCTATTGAGTCTGTCTTGATATTTCTTCGTTTTGCCCACTCAATAAACGGGATGCCCAAATACTCTGTATTACCGTCATCAAGCCGACCACGGAACTTGTCATTGAAGCCATACGGACGAACCGCATAGGATTTTTCTCCTATCGGCACAATATCTACACACTGACCATCTGCCAGGGTTATATTCCAATCATTCTTCGGCACACCGGTAATGACATTTGAAGAAGCTAAAGACCAACCACCTCCTATTACAGAATTTTCTATCCAAGTATGGGTATTGTCCTTGGTGATAGGGATACCCACTTCCGAGTTTTGAATAAAAATAGAGGGATGCGGTTTGCGTGAGTTATGCATTATCTCACGCTGATCATTCACCCTGTTCTGTATGGAAAGTGTTGATGAGATAATCTCATGTGTAGTTCCATAATGATAGAACTCCCCTCCTGGCAAAGGCAATATTGCGACTGTCAACTCCGCTATCTCTGCATCGAGCGTAGTAGGCTGCGTACCCATGGCCGTTCCAAAATCGCTATACATATCATAGTTAATGATATCATCAGCAGTAAGATTCTTTATATCCTTACCTTCGCCATGTATACTCTTTCGCATCATCAAGCGTAAAGCCTTATCAGAAAGAAGCCAGATACCGATATCTGTTAGATAATATCCGTTCTCTAATACTTCAGAAAGTTTCTGCAGCGATGGTTTCTGCAGCATACACTGCATCTGTGACGGGTTGTTTCTTGACGACACAAAAACACCATGATCTTTTGCTATGCTTGAGTCGAGCCACAATCCATAGCATACGACATCTGCATCTGGTATATTCTCAATAGGCTTAGTGGCACGGATATACACATCGCCACTGACTATCATCGTTCGCAAACGTTCTGGTGCGCACTTCATTATACGTTCATACAAAGGAAGTTGCAATGACAGAAGGTTTTGAGAGAGAGATTGACCTCGTTCCCATCGAAAAACAGGTATAGGCGTCAATATCTTACCAGAAGGAGCATACGCAGGCAAACGCCGGCTTTGTCCACCAGCATGAAGAATGATGCGTTTTTCACGTGCGAGCCAATCAGCAAAAGAACAGCCATTATATTCTGACTGTTCTTCTGCCATATATGCTTGCCTCATCAACCATGTTGTACCACCACCAGAGCCTAACTTCTTTCCCACAGGGTCATTAGTACAGAACCATTCATTCCTGTCCAACCCCGTAATTTCATGAAAGCAGTCTACAAGATTTGGCGGCAGCGAGAGGAGTTTTTTCATCTGAAAAATTATTTTTTATCTTCCGGAGCCTTACCGATAAGTTCCATAAACTCATCCAACTTCGGTGTTATGATAATCTGCGTGCGACGGTTCTTTGTCTTACCTGCACTTGTGCCGTTATCAGCTATAGGGTTATACTCACCACGACCACCTGCAGTTAATCTCTTAGGATCTACGCCAAACTTTGTCTGCAAAGCCTGTACTACACTTGATGCGCGCAGACATGAGAGGTCCCAGTTGTTACGTATGTTTGTCTTCTGTATTGGCACATTATCGGTATTACCCTCAATGAGCACATCGTAATCCTTGTAATCCTTGATTATCTTGGCAATCTTTGCCAATGTAGCATTAGCTGCATCACTAATCTCGTAAGAACCACTCTTATACAACATATTGTCAGACAAAGAGATGTACACTACACCCTTCATTACCTGTACGTCAACATCTTTCATGTCCTCCTTTGACAAAGAGCGGGTAAGGTTGTTTGTCAGTACCATGTTAAGAGAATCGCTCTTTGACTTAACCTCTACCAAGTGACGGATGTACTGGTTTGACTCATTAATCTGGTCTACAAGCTTCGCAATGTTTACGTTATTTGAATTTGCATTGTTAAGACTCTTTGCAAGATTGTCTTGCAAACTCTTGTTTGTACTCTCACAAGAGTTTAACTGCTGCTGCAAGCTGTTAATACGCGCATTAGCTGCAGCTAACTGCTCACGGGCATCTTGATACTGAGTGTTAAGACGATTATTCTGAGTCTGACAAGCCTCCAAATCTTTTTTACTTACACAACTGCTGATGGCGAAACTACTTACCACCAATGCAGCAAAAAACAATACTTTCTTCATTCTGCTATCTTTATTTATAGGTTATGTATTATATTAATGTTTTCTATGACAAACCAACAATTTCGCCATTTACCACATCTATGTTTCTGGCTTGCGGATCACGCGGCAGACCGGGCATACGCATAACGTCACCCGCAATCGCTATAATCATCTCTGCTCCAGCGTTAATGACAAAATTACGTACTGTCAACTCAAAATCCTCCGGTACGCCATATTTCTTTGAATCGTCAGAGAAAGAATACTGAGTTTTCGCTATGCAAACCGGGAAACCTGAATATCCCAAATCTGATATCAGTTTTAATTTATTCTTTGCAACCTGATGATAAATAACGCTTGAAGCTCCATATATTTTTTTAGCTATTTTTTCTATCTTTACAGGTACACTGTCATTTAAGTCATAAGCATACGTCAACGGTTTTGACGGATTGTCTTTTATCAGTCTCACCGCCTCTTCTGCAAGAGTCACTGCACCTTCACCACCTTGCATAAAGGCATTGTTCTCAGCAAAAGCCACTCCCAACTCTTGGCAATGCTTTCGAACCATATCTATTTCCTCATCAGTGTCAAAGTCGTATCTGTTGAAGCACACCAAGACAGTCTGTCCAAAAGAACGGACGTTTTGCACATGCTTATCCAAATTCCTAAACCCTTTTACAAGGCCATCAGTATTAGGTTTCTTTATATCATCTACAGGCACACCACCATGCATCTTCAATGCTTGAGTTGTAGCCACTATTACTGTAAGTTTAGGACAGATACCAGCTCTCCTGCATTTTATATCAAAGAATTTCTCTGCTCCAAGATCAGCTCCGAAACCTGCCTCTGTAACGACATAATCACCATAAGTCATAGCCGTACAAGTAGCGGTCAGCGTATTACACCCATGAGCGATGTTAGCAAACGGTCCTCCATGAATAAAGGCTGGAGTATTCTCCGTAGTCTGTACCAAGTTAGGATTCATCGCATCCAGCAACAAAGCACATATCGCACCACCAACTCCCATATCCTTCACTGTAAACGGTGTGCCATCATGACGTATTCCTAACAATATGTTATCGATGCGTCGGCGTAAATCTTCCAGATCCCTTGACAAGCACAATATAGCCATAATCTCAGAAGCCGGAGTAATATCAAAACCGCTCTCGCGTATCACGCCATCGGTGTATTTACCCATACCCGTAACGATATTACGCAAACTACGGTCATTCACATCCATAACACGTTTCCACAACACAGTCTTTAACGCAAAGCCCTCTGCTTGATGTTGATAAATATAGTTATCCAACAAAGCTGTAATCATGTTATGCGCTGCAGTAACAGCATGGAAATCGCCGGTGAAATGCAAATTTATCTTCTCCATCGGCAACACCTGTGCATATCCTCCGCCAGCAGCACCCCCCTTCATACCGAAGCACGGTCCTAAAGACGGCTCACGCAATGCCAGAACTGCTTTCTTTCCTATCTTTGTCAAACCCAAAGCCAAACCAATTGAAACCGTAGTCTTGCCAATACCTGCCTTTGTCGGTGTAATAGCCGTAACCAATATCAAATTGCTTTTGGCCATCTCTTTTTCATCTATCACTGTATAAGGCACCTTGGCTACATACTTTCCACAAGGTTCAATGGTATCATCGGGCACACCTAACCTACTTGCCACCTCCGTTATCGGAAGCAGCATCGTTTCATGGGCTATCTCGATGTCACTTTTCATAATTATCTGTCAATATGCTTTACTGCAAAGTTAACGAGATTTCCTGATACTTACAAATATTTTCAAGTTTTTTTATAAACTCGCCTTGGATGTTAAAAAACATTTAAGTATTTGTTCATGTCCTTATTTTTTAGTAACTTTGCGTTTCGAATTGTATTTATATTTAATAACGCTATTCTATTTGCAAAAGAAAACAAGGATATAACAACTCAAAAACTAGAAATGAACATTACATTTGACAATTCAGAAAAAGTAAGCGGCGTGCTGACTATTGTCGTTGAAGAGAACGATTATCAGGACAACGTCCGTAAGACTCTCAATGATTATCGTAAAAAAGCTAACATTCCAGGTTTCCGTCCCGGACAGGCTCCTATTGGTATGATCAAACGCCAGTTGGGTTCACAGGTTAAGGTTGATGCCATTAACAAACTCGTAGGCGAGAAAATTTATGATTACATCAGCGAGAACAAGATAAACATGCTTGGTCAGCCAATGCCTCATCTTGGTGAAGAGCCTGTTGACCTTGACGCACCAGCACCTTACACTCTTAAGTTCGACATAGCTGTTGCTCCAGAAATTGATATCAAGTTGAGCAAGCGCAACAAAATACCATTTTATAACATCGCTGTCAGTGACGAGATGATAGACCAACAGATTGACGCCTACACTTCACGCGGAGGTTCTTACGAGAAGGTTGACTCATACGAAGACAACGATATGCTGAAAGGTGATTTGCGCGAGTTGAACGAAGACGGCAGCACAAAAGAGGGTGGCATAACAGTTTCTGATGCAGTTCTCATGCCAGCATATATCAAAGTTGATGATCAGAAAGCATTATTCCAAGGATGTAAAACAGGAGACATCATCACATTCTGTCCTAAGGCTGCTTATCCAGAGTCAACAGTAGAGATTTCTTCTCTGCTTAAGATATCTAAGGAGGAGGCTGAGAAAGTTGAGTCAAGCTTCTCATACCAAATAACAGAGATTACTCGCTATAAGAAACACGCCATCGACCAGGAGCTCTTTGACCAGACTTTCGGCGAGGGTGTTGTAAAAGACGAGAAGGCTTTCCGCAACAAGATTGCAGACAACCTGAAAGAGCAGCTGAGCATAAACGCTGAATACCGTTTCCTTAGCGATGTACGCGCATACGTAGAGAAAAAGCTGGGCGACGTAAAATACGCTGACGAACTTATGAAGCGTATCATGCTGGCCAACAATAAAGACAAGGACCAGAAATATGTAGATGACAACTACGGTGCAAGCATAAAAGAACTGACATGGCATTTGGCCAAGAATCATTTATTGGAGCAGTGCGAGATAAAGATCGAGGACGGTGACGTCAAAGACATCGCCAAGGACATGACACGCATGCAGTTCGCACAGTATGGAATGGCAAACATACCTGAGGAGTACATTGAGCAGTACGCTGAGGAAATGTTAAAGAAGCCTGAGCAGGTTGACCAGCTGGTAAGCCAGGCAGCCGACAAGAAGCTGATGAAAGCCTTGAAGACTGTTGTTGCTTTGGATGAGAAAGACATAACATTTGAGGAATTCCAGAAATTAGGTGCTTAAATATAGCGACAACATATAAAAAAAGACTACATTGTTTTCAATGTAGTCTTTTTTTATATCACAACTTTTCTATTTTCATATTGCTACGGTCTTTTATATAACTCCACCCCCTAGTCCTTAGCCGTAAGATGAATATCATTCCACGGAAGCACAATTCTATTGCCATTGCTATCCACACACCTTGAAGTCCCATAGAAGGCACAAGCACCAAAGTCAATGACAAACGAACCATCCATATACTTGCAAGATTCATCAAAGACGGTATCAAGGTTTTACCAGCACCGACAAACACACCCATAGCAACGATAGCAGCTGCAAAACCAGGCTCTGCCCATGCTTCTATTCTTAGTATCTCTGTTCCTAATCTCAAGACCTCAGCATCAGGCGTTATCACACGAAGCATCTCCGGAGCGAAAAGCCACATGACACCACCCATCAATGCCATGATGCTCATTCCCAAGAACATACATATCCATGCGAAGGAATGCATCAAATCACGTTTCTCCGCTCCTTTACTTTGGCCGACCAAAGTCGTAGCTGCTTCTGCAATACCATGGCCTGGCATATAACACAAGCTCTCTACATTGATTGCAAATGTATTGGCTGCTATTGCGACGGTACCAAGAGGGGCTATTATCGCACTTATCACAATCTGTGCCGTACACATAACACCACGCTCTATGCCTATGGGAGAGCCTATTCTGAATGTCTTTTTCAGTATCTTCAACCGAGGCATGAAGTCCAACCTGTCATCTTGTTTGAAGTTTAACACCTTATCATGCATTACAAGATAATAGACCATAGACATCATAGTAAGAGCATAGGCAATGGCCGTACCATACGCAGCGCCGGCAGTTCCCATCCCCAGTACAAAGATAAAGATATAATTAAATATCACATCCAATGCACACATCATTACCATAAGCATACTGGGGACTTTAATATTTCCTGAGCACCTGAGACTACCCGCTGCTATGTTATTACAAATAACAAGCGGTAATGCACACGAGAAAATGGAGAAATATTCTGTAGACAAGTCACATATATGCTGGGACGCACCTAACCAATGCGGCAAATATGGTGATATCGCCACACCTATACAAGACAGTACACTGGCAAACAGGAATCCTGCAAAAAGTCCTTGACGTATTACACTGCGAGCCCCAGTATTGTCACCTGCCCCCACCCTATGAGCAACTTGAACAGAGAAACCTGCTGCACAGGCCGACACCAATCCGCCAAAAAGCCATATCGTGGTAGAAACCAACCCTACCGCGGCAGCCTCATCCGTAGACAAATGACCTAACATCGCAGAATCAATCATCTGCATCACGATAAATGACATCTGAGCTATAATGGCTGGTATAGACAAAAGTACAGTGAGACGAAACTTCTGTCGAAGTGTCATCTCACTGTCTTTTCTTTTCACAAGATCAAGTAACTCGTCTTTCGTCATACATGTTTCAGTCTCACCCTCATAGCGTTAGCATGTGCCTCAAGTTGTTCGTTCTCCGCCATACACACTACAGATGGACCGATACTACAAACACCTTCCTCTGACAAATGCTGGAACGTAACCTTGCGTATATAGCTGTCAAGATTCACACCATTATATGCTAACGCATAGCCATGCGTGGGCAACGTATGGTTTGTTCCAGAGGCATAATCTCCAGCCGACTCGCAAGCGTATGAACCAAGGAACACACTACCTGCATTTATCACCTGATCTGCCAATTGCTCATAGTCTTCAGTGGCAATAATAAGATGTTCTGGAGCATAGGTATTAGACAACGCCATTGCCTCTTCCTTACTGCCAACAAGAACATACTGAGAATTCTGCAATGATTTCTCTGCTATATCCCTACGAGGAAGAACAGCAAGTTGCTTCTCTGTCTCCTTCATCACACTGACGAGCATATCCTCTGATGTCGTGATAAAAATCACCTGAGAGTCTATACCATGCTCCGCTTGTGACAAAAGATCAGCTGCAACAAAGACCGGATTACTCGTTTCATCAGCTATCACACATACCTCTGAAGGTCCAGCAGGCATATCTATTGCAACATCATGCAATGACACTTGTTGCTTGGCTGCCATCACATACTGATTACCCGGACCAAATATCTTATATACTTTAGGCACAGACTCAGTACCATATGCCATGGCACCTATCGCCTGCACTCCACCAGCCTTGAATATTTTACTCACGCCTGCCACCTTTGCAGCCATAAGTATTGCCGGATGCACCTTACCCTCTCGGTTCGGAGGCGTACACAATACGATTTCCTTACAACCAGCTATCTTTGCTGGTGTAGCAAGCATTAAGACCGTAGAAAACAGAGGGGCTGTACCACCTGGTATATATAATCCGACCTTTTCTATTGCACATGCTTTCTGCCAACAGGTAACGCCTGAAGCCGTTTCTACCTTTTTACCCACAAATCTCTGCGACTCATGGAATGCAGCTATATTTTTATGAGCCAAAACCAACGCTGACATCAACTCCGCACTTACGAGGCTTTCAGCTTCCTGCATTTCCTCCGCACTTACTACAAGACTATCAAGCTGGACTTTATCAAATTTCGCCTCATAGTCCTTCACTGCAGCATCTCTGCGCTCTTTGATATCAGACAACACAGCACTGACGGTCGCATTTAACTGTGACACATCAAGATGTGGACGCTCACATATCTTGGCATAGTCTTCCTTCTTCGGAAATCTCACAATATTCATAATAACCTGAATTATGAATTTATAATAATCAAAGTATCATTTTCTCTATTGGCAACACGAGGATTCCCTCCGCACCAACAGCCTTTAACTGTCCTACTATTTCCCAGAAATGTTTTTGGTCAATAACAGCGTGAATAGATGCCCAACCTTCCGTTGCAAGCGGTAACACTGTAGGCGACTTTATACCTGGGAGTATTGCACATATTTCCTTCACCTTATCAGAAGGAGCATTCATCAATACATATTTCTTGTCATCAGCTACAAGAACAGACTTTATACGGAAAAGGAAATCGTCTAATATAGCTTGCTTCTCTGCAGTCAATTCCTTGTTACCAATAAGCAAAGCCTCACTCTTCATAACGACCTCCACCTCACGCAATTTGTTGCTAACCAGCGTTGAGCCAGAGGATACGATATCAAAAATACCGTCAGACAAGCCTATACCTGGGGCTATTTCAACCGAACCTTGTATAACATGAATATCAATGTCTATACCCTTCTCCTGAGCAAACTTTTTCAATATATTCGGATATGACGTAGCTATCTTCTTACCGTCAAACCATTCCACACCAGTGTAGTTTGCCTCCTCTGGTATGGCAAGAGAGATACGACACTTTGAGAAACCCAGACGTTTAACAATATTTGCATCTTCACCACGCTCAACGAACTCATTCTCTCCCACAATGCCTATATCCGCAACTCCACTTGCGACACACTCTGGTATATCGTCATCACGCAGATATAAAACCTCCAATGGGAAATTGCTTGACTGCACAAGCAATGTGCGTCGTGCGCTATTTATTTTAATACCCGTCTCCTTGAGTAAATTCATTGTGTCTTCATAAAGACGTCCTTTTGATTGTACTGCTATGCGTAACATTATTGAATGTATATTTAGTTTTACATACAAAATTACAAAAAAACACACGAACCACAAAAGAAAAACATGTTTTTCTTTTTTTTATCACCTCATAACTTCTCCTACCATAAGAAATCTACCATATTTGAAGCTTTTTTTATATCTTTGTAGCAAAATACATAATCATATCATTTTTTTCAATGAACAACTTTGCAGACATCATATCACAAGAATTAAATCTATCATTCAAATATGTAGCTAATACACTTGCACTAATAGATGAAGGTGGAACTATTCCATTCATTTCACGCTACCGTAAAGAGAAAACAGGCGGAATGGATGAGGTACAAGTGACAGATGTAAGCGAACGCTATGCAAGGTTAAAAGAAATAGCCAAGCGTAAAGAAACAATCATAAAAACCATCAATGAACAAGGCAAACTAACAGAAGAGCTAAAAAAACGCATTGAAGCCTGTTGGGAAAGCGCCGTGTTAGAGGACATATATTTGCCTTACAAGCCCAAGCGAAGGACCAGAGCACAAATAGCTCGTGAACAAGGTCTGGAACCTCTTGCAAAATTATTGTTATTACAAAGAGAAAGCGCCCCTCACCAGGTTGCTATGAGGTTCGTCAAAGGAGAAATCAAAGATGCTTCTATGGCACTAAAAGGTGCACAAGACATCATAGCCGAGGATATCAGTGAAAATGAAACCACTCGTAACCGATTAAGAGCGGCATTCAAAAGAGAGGCTGTTATCTGCTCTACTGTCGTTAAAACAAAAAAGAATGCGCCTGAAGCCGCAAAATATTCTGATTACTTTGATTTCTCGGAGCCCTTACGCCGGTGTAGCGGCAACAGGCTACTGGCTATGCGCAGGGGAGAATCTGAAAAAGTACTTAAAGTGTCAATTAGCATTGATAACGAGAATGCTATTGAATGCATAAAGAGACAATATGTAAGAGGACATGGTAAATGTCAAACATTAGTGAACGAAGCATGTGAAGACTCATACAAACGACTATTATGTCCTTCTATAGAAAATGAGTTCGCATCTATTGCTAAGCAACAGGCTGACGAAGAAGCTATACAAGTTTTTGCAGACAACCTACGTCAGTTATTACTGGCCGCCCCCTTAGGACAGAAACGAATTCTTGGTATTGATCCAGGTATAAGAACTGGTTGTAAAATTGTTTGCCTTGACGAACAAGGAAACCTTCTTTTTCATGACGTAATAATGGCAGTTGGACAACAAGCCAATACAAACCTTGCCATTAAACGACTACAGACAATAGTCCACGATTATAATATTGAGGCCATTGCTATTGGTAATGGTACAGCTTCTCGCGAGACTACAGACATTGTAAAACGTGCTTCATTAGGTATACCACATTATGTAGTAAGCGAAGACGGAGCCTCCGTATATAGTGCGTCTGCCGTTGCAAGAGAAGAATTCCCCGACGAAGATGTAACTGTACGTGGTGCAGTCAGCATAGCACGCAGGCTAATGGATCCTCTAGCAGAATTGGTAAAGATTGACCCCAAGTCTATCGGCGTGGGGCAATACCAACATGATGTTGACCAGACGAAACTGAAACAGAGTCTTGACAGAACAGTGGAGAGTTGTGTCAACCAAGTAGGTGTCAATCTAAACACTGCCAGTATCCATCTGCTTACATACGTCAGCGGATTAGGGGCTGGATTAGCAAAAAATATTGTTGAGTACCGCAAGGAACATGGTGCCTTCACTTCTCGAAACGCACTAAAAAAAGTTCCACGTCTCGGCCCTGCTGCTTTTCAACAGTGTGCAGGCTTCCTTAGAATACCCAACGCCAAGAATCCTCTCGACAGTAGCGCTGTACATCCAGAAAGCTACGCTATTGTAGAACAAATGGCAAAAGACATGGGATGTACAATAAAAGACTTGATGGCATCGTCTGAAAAACGTAAGAGTATCGAACTGAAGCGCTATGTTACGGAAGAAATCGGCATACCCACACTTACTGACATCATGCATGAATTAGAAAAGCCAGGACGCGACCCCAGACCAGAGATAGAGACGTTTGACTTCGACCCTAATGTTCACTCTCCAGAAGATCTCATAATCGGAATGGTTTTACCTGGTATAGTAACCAATATTACAAAATTTGGCACATTTGTTGATATTGGCGTACACCAAGACGGGCTTGTGCACATTTCACAAATGGCCAATCATTATATCAGCACGCCAACTGAGGTGGTACACCTGCATCAACACGTCAAAGTTCGTGTCATAGAAATTGATTTAATACGTAAACGTATCGCTTTGTCAATGAAAACTGACATCTAATAAAAACATCTAACAACAACAGTTTTTCACTTTGTCAAGACAAATAGACACCCTATCCGATATAGACTTAAACGAATCACTTTAATACCATTTTATACTATTGCTATATCCTGACCGTTTATCATATTTCAAAGCATCGGCCAGAGTGGAGGCATTACATCTAAAAGAAAAATTGTATGATGTGTATGGTGTTATAACCATGGAACAAGACATTGAGAAACAATGTAAATCGCGGCCTAATGATGCCGTTGTCATGGTTAATTTCTTATAATCAAAATCATAACCAGACATAAATGTTATGTTCCAACCATCAGACAGACGAATGTTTCCGGCAAAGTTCAAAGTCTGAGTGAACTTGTATGGATAACGCATTGTCTTCTTATTGAAAGTTCCTGACGTGTTCTCACGCATTGATATGCCATAACTGAAAGTGATGCTCCAAGGCATGGAAAACTTCAAATACCCATCCTTATCTGTTTCTGCCATACCTGCATTTTCCTTGCGCGCACCATTCTGTGCTTTCTGCATATCTGGGTCTATGTTTGTCTCTACACCTGTATCGTCATCTTGAGCATCATCAGCAGTTTTTTTCTTGTCTTCACCCTTGCCAAACAGTTTCCTAATCTTTTCAGGATTTAATGTATAGGAAAGGGTTTGCGACAACCCCTGAAATCTTCCGAACCTGCCACGGCTGTATTCAGTGTGAGTTCCTATATATGGACGACCATTCTCATCCAACTCATAAGCATATGTAGCAAATGTCGCATTCATTGAGAATGTGTAGTTTTTCCACCATTTGAGTCGGATATTCATATTCAAATCACTCCAAGGGCGCGTCTTTGCAGCCATGTTATATGACATACTTGCTCCTAACTGGTCTATTATACTTATTTTCTTTATGGAATCTCCTTTGGTCTTTATCTTCATTTCAATATTATTGTCAATACTAAAACGTATAGAACCGACTGTTCCAGACTTTGCTGTTCCAAACAGACCATCACTATAAGGAGAATACTTCACTACACTGACATTACCGTCAGCATCAGTCTTGACATAGGTCTCATAAAAATTGTAATCCGCAGAGCTGAAATCGGGGGAATAGTTGAAAGAGACCTGTGGGGTAAAAGTATGGCGTATTGCTTGTATCTTATCTCCGAATATTTTCCTGTTTGGCACAAAAAAACCATACAATTTTGTATTCATGGATACTGCCGCCGACCAGTCGTAAACATTATAGAAACCATATACAGTATCTCTTACCTCTTTTTGATTCTGCTCATCCCACGAGCGTAGGACTTTATTTGAGTACATACGATCCGTCAGATTTATTGTCGGATTCACGTTGATATACTTAAACAAAGAGAATGTGGCTCCTATAGGAATCTTATGCTGCATTGCATTCTTCCAGTCTTTTATCAGATTTGACTTAAACAATTGATCTTCTTTTGTGTTAATTGAGTTTGACAGTTGACCTGTGTAGCTAAGATAAATTTTCTCATACCAACGCTCTTTTCCAACCATTTGCTTTCTCTTAAATGGATAGAAGCGGGAAACTGTAATATTCAAATCTGGCAACTGTAATGACACTGTAGAATCTCTCGTGTACTGAGAAATGTTGGTAGAAGCAGAGAGCAACATACCAATACTTGAGAAATTCGTACTCCATGAGACAGAGGACGTACGTGTGGACTGCGTACGCGCAGCGGGGTTATACAAGGACATCAGTTCATTGGCTTCATAGCTTGTGCTGGCATAATTCACGCTTGCCCTCAACGAACTATAAGGATTGGCTTTACTATCCTGTGTATGTGACCATTGCAGCTTAAAACTTTTTGTCTTTGTATAATCAGGAAAGCCTTTTTCTCCTGTACGAGAATCTAAATAAGAAAAGAAGAATTGACCAGAATACTTATATCTAACCCTATAGTTAGATGCTGCAGATATTCCCCATGAACCTTTTGTGTATATCTCGCCCAACAATTTAAGATCCATTTGGTCACTTATTGCGAAATAATAGCCTCCATTATGCAAATAGAAACCTCTTTCGGACTCATCACCGTATGTCGGCATTATAAAGCCACTGCTATATTTCTTTGAGAAAGGAAAGAAACCATATGGAATAGCCAACGGCAATGGAACATCTTGAACCACAAGATAAGCAGGACCAAATACGACATCTTTACCTGGTCTGACCTTTGCACGCGTCAAAGCCAAATAGAAATCAGGATGCTCTGCATCACATGTTGTGTATTTTCCTCGTCGTAAATAGAAACTTCCATCGGCATCACGCTTTGCACGCTCTGCCATCAAATATCCGTCTTGTTGTTCCGTATAAGTATTCAGCACCAAGCCTTTCTTGGTCTTGAAGTTAAAGGCCATGGTATCTGTCTCATATTTATCGCTGCCCATCAGAAAAACCGGCAAACCATATCGCTCTTTCTTTACCGTGTCCATTGCTCCTGTAGCTCGTACAAGACTACTATCCAACCGCATGTTTATTTTCTCTGCAGTCAGATCCATATTCTCATACTTCACATTTGAATTTCCAAAGAGGAATGCCTTCTTTGTGTCTGCATAATAGACCAATGAGTCTTTTGCAGTATATGTCACCGGAGCTTCTATACCATTTTTGCGTTTTCTATTAAGGGAATCCGCACTTAAAGAGTCATCAACAGCTCTATTATGAGCCTCAATGGCCAAACGCAACGAGTCTATCGCAATAGAATCTGAAAACAAAGAATCTACCTTTTGCTTATCCGTCACCACATCATCCATCGCCATATTACTACCCATCACGAGCATTATGGCGAAGAGAAAAACTATTGTAGTGAAACTTATACGCATAACGTTATGCAAAATTACTATTTTTTTAGTTACCTACAAAAAATAACGTTTCATTTTTACCTATTTATTATATTTTTTTTGCGTGTAAAAATAAATATTAGTAATTTTGCGCTTATCTATGAGAAAAACAACACTAGAATTACTTAGCAGGAAAGGCATATGCCCTGTTAGTATGCTTACAGCCTATGACTATCCCACTGCACGCATAATTGATGAGGCAGGTATTGACATGATACTTGTGGGAGACTCATTGGGTAATGTCATACTTGGATATGAGAACACTTTAGCTGTAACAGTTGACGACATGATTCACCATGGTGCAGCTGTAGTACGAGGCGCAAAAGAGGCGATGGTAGTTATTGACATGCCTTTCATGTCATATCAAGCATCTGTAGAAGATGCAGTACGCAATGCTGGTCGCATTGTAAAAGAAACAAACTGCCAAGCTGTAAAAATAGAAGGCGGAGTATGCTATGCAGACAGGATAAAAGCCATCGTAGATGCGGGCATACCTGTTGTGGCACACATAGGGCTTACCCCACAATCCGTAAACACTTTGGGAGGATATAAAGTACAAGGACGTACCGCTGAAAAAGCGACACAACTACTTACAGATGCGAAAGCTGTATGTGATGCAGGTGCCTTCGCTCTGACATTAGAATGCGTACCTGAACAAGTTGCCCAACAAATAACAGAGCAAGTACCAGCACTGACAATCGGTATCGGCGCCGGAAGATATACTGATGGACAAGTGTTGGTATATCAAGATATGTTAGGATTTACAGACGGCAAAACAGCCAAATTTGTAAAGAAATATACAGACCTACACTCTACTATGCTAGAGGCTTTCAAAGCTTACAAAGACGATGTAGAAAAGCGTATATTCCCTGCTGACAACCAAGTGTATAATTAATATAGAATACCTTATAAAGCAATGCAAGTTCTGAAAACAGTACAAGAAGTTAGAGAAGTCGTAAACGCATGGAAGAAAGAAGGACTATCCGTAGGGCTTGTACCTACGATGGGTTATTTGCATGAAGGTCATCAAAGTCTGATAAAGAAATCATCAGAACAAAATGACCGAACTGTAGTTTCTGTATTTGTCAACCCTATTCAATTTGGACCAAACGAAGACTTGGAAACTTACCCACGTGACTTGAACCGTGACAAAAAAGCCGTTGAGGACGCAGGAGGAGATATCATATTTAATCCTGAGCCATCAGAAATGTACCCCAAGCACTTCACTTCATTCATTGATACTACAGAAACTACTGAATTACTCTGCGGTGCCGTCAGACCTGTACATTTTAGAGGTGTATGCACCGTAGTAGGAAAACTTTTTAACATTGTACAGCCAGACAGAGCTTATTTTGGACAAAAAGATGCACAACAACTGGCTACAATACGCAGGTTCACACGTGACCTTAATTTCCCAATAGAAATTGTATCATGCCCTATTATACGTGAAGATGATGGACTTGCGAAATCATCACGCAACACCTATCTCTCACCTGAAGAACGACAGGCTGCACTCATATTGTCAAAAAGTTTGGAAAAAGGCAAGGAGGCTATAAATCAAGGAGAAAGAAACGCACAAAATATTATTGATATAATAAAGAAGAATCTTACTACCGAACCTTTAGCACGTATAGACTATGTTGAAGTTGTAGACTTTGAGAATATACAGCGTATCAAAGAAATAAGTGGCGAGACTCTTGTTGCAATAGCTGTATATATAGGTAAGACCAGACTTATAGACAACTTCATAATTACACTATAACAGTTTGCACCACCCTGTTTACATAAATAGAAAAGGAATAATAGCACTTTTGCTATTATTCCTTTTCTCTATAAGCAGAGCCGACGACTATACTCCTTGGGAAAATTATCTTATGGAACTTTATGAAGATGAAGAAGATAACGCATATAATTTCCAGACAGCCTATGAACAACTGATAGAACTACAAAAATCCCCTATTGACATAAACACCGCCGATGTAACTGACTTTTTACAAATTCCTGGCATAGACATAAACATCATCAATGACATCATTGAGTATCGTGATAAATTCGGTCATTTACAAACAATAACAGAGTTAGCTCTAATCCCGTCTATTGATGACAGACTACGCAACTATTTATCCTGTTTTCTATTCATAGCAAAAGATAACACCAAATGGTATGATAAACAGGAAGTACTTAAATTACCACACCGCGCAAAACACAGAATAGCAATCACAGCCTCTATCCCCGCATATTATCGTGCTGGAGATATTGCGCTTTCCAATACAAAAGGGAATAAATATGCTGGTAAATATCTCGGAGACCCCGTAAAACATTCCTTACGATATAACTTAAGAGTAGGAAACAATATAACATTTAACTTTGCCGGAGGAAAAAGTGCTGCAGAACCGTTCGGTTCTTATTGTAATAAAACTGGGTATGACACATACTCTTTTAACCTAATGGTAACAGATGTCGGGATTGTACGACGTGTAATTGTAGGACAATATAATGGGCAATTCGGCATGGGACTCACACTTAACACAAACTTTACCCTTAACAAACAGTCCATGACCGCTGCAGCAGGACGTCTTTCTAATACATTCACTCCACACAGCAGTGTCAGCGACAACAAACATTTTCAAGGATTTGCCACTAATATTGATATTACAAACAGGCTGAAACTGTCTGCGATGTTCTCTCATCTATTTGTTGACGCGACATTAAACGCCGACTCTACTTCTGTGTCTACTCTTCTGTATTCCCCACAACACAGGACGCATACAGAAATAAAGAAAAAGGAGAACACGAAGAAGACCGACGCAGGATTACACCTAAGATACATATCACCAATAGCATCATCCATTCAATGGAACATCGGGACTTCGTTTATACTATCCTCTTTCAACCGAAAACTAGAACCTACGTTTAGTAAAGCAGACACCATAAGTGCATCAAAACTTTACAGATTATATTATCCTCACGGGAAAACTTTTTGGAACTACTCCGTTGACTACAGCTTACGATGGAGACATATAACATTAAGCGGTGAGACTGCTATAAACGACCAATGGGCTTTAGCAACAATAAACTCCGCTATTTGGAGAGTGAAAGACGATATACTTACTATATCTGCCATACAACGCTATTATTCATACAAATATAACACCATTAACGGTTCCAGTTTTTATAGTGGCGGGGCTGTACAAAATGAAACGGGAATGTTTCTTGCTGCAAAATACAGATTACTAAACCACATAACAATTGATGCCTACACTGACATTGCGTACTATCCATATCTTAAATACAGAATATCAGACGCGTCGTCAGCTTGGGATAATAGTATAGCTGTCACCTACACACGTAACTTATGGAATGTTTCTATCAGATACCGTGTAAACAGCAGACAGAAAGATTACACTTACAAAAATCGCAAACAACTAATATGGCGCACAGACCAAAGGCTACGAATTTTGTTTACCTACGACAATGACCGTCTAAGACTGCGTTCACAGATTGAAGGTTGCAAACTAAGTTATGAAAACGAATCTTATGGTATACTATTATCTCAAGCCATGAACTATGTAGTCAACAAGAAATGGAACTTTTACATATCTTGTTCGTATTTCAATACAAAAGACTATAACTCACGCATATATAACTATGAACGTGGTATGTTATACTCTTTTGGATATTCTCCATTTTACGGAAAAGGATTACGTTTGGCCACAATGATTAATTTTGACATATCCAATCATTTAATTGCGACTATTAAAATAGGCAACACACGTTATTTTGACCGCAAAACGATTGGAACAGCAGAACGAACCATTTTCTCTAACCAACAAACCGACTTTGATTTGCAGCTAAGAATCAAACTCTAATAATCCTTTATTATCTACATAAACAACCTGTCTGCATTAAACACTGGTCCTTCCGTACATACACATACGTTACCCTTATCCTTGGTCTTTTCCACACAACACAGACAAGCTCCAACGCCACATGCCATTTTATTCTCCAAACTTACCTCACATGGGGTACCTATATCATACGCCATACGTGCCACGGCTTTCATCATAGGAGACGGTCCACAAGTGGATATATAATCAAAATGTTCTTTAGTAAATATCGTATGATTCGTTACAAAACCTTTCTCTCCCTCACTACCATCTTCCGTCGTAACAAAAACCCTACCATATTTCTGGAATTCTTCAATCAGCAGCAAATCTTTCCGTGAACGAGCTCCAAGTAAAAATGTGGGAGTACATCCCATATCATACATTACCCTACCCAGGAACAACAATGGTGCAACACCTACTCCACCACCTACAAGTAGATGACGTTTCTCGGAATCTGATGGCAACGTAAAGCCATTACCCAAAGGTAACATTACATTAACTTTATCACCGACTTTAAGTAGAGCCAAATGTCTTGTTCCTTCACCCACAATTGCTATCAGCAAATGCAATTCATTTTTTTTCTTATCCACATCATTAATCGAAATCGGACGACGTAAAAACGTATTTGGTGAATTCTCAACTTTTATTTCCACAAACTGTCCTGGACACATAGGAGGCAAGGGCGCCTCTTGTGTAAGTTTTAACAGTACAAACTTTTCATTTATCTTTTTTACGGATTTCACCGTTAAATCTACATTATATTTCATACATTTTTTATGATTTTCAATACTAATTGCCATATTTTATCTACCGTAGGAATTAAAAGTCGCTCGTCTGGCGAATGAACACCTCTCATTGTCGGACCTATTGACAACATATCAAGATATGGATAACGTGAAGCAAACAGGCCACATTCTAAACCTGCATGTATCCCTATTACCTTGGGAGCCTTACCAAACAGTTCCTTGTAACATTCCACCGCAACATCACGCAAATGGCTGTCCGTACGCATTTTCCATGCAGGATAGCCATCACTATGAGTAATAGAGTCCGCTCCAGCCAACTCAAACACCGACCGAACTGTATTAACCATATTCTCCAAATTACTCATTACACTTGAGCGTTGACTACATGTTATGACACACCTGTTTACATCTGTACATACAGACGCCAAGTTACTTGATGTTTCCGTTATATCACCTAGTATATCATCCTGTACTATACTGAACACTCCGTTATCCAATGCCTGAAGAACTCTTACTATTTTCTCCCCAACCATATAGGGTATAAGAAGTTGCTTTTCCGTGCTCCCCATATTCCATGCTATGGATTGCTCTGTAACATGAAACTCATCTTCTACCTCTGAGCAATATATATTCCAATCAACACGCACTCTTTCCTTTTCATCAAAAGGAACAGCAAACACAACACTGCCGTCCCTGGGGATGGCGTTATGTAGCTTTCCACTATTAAATTGCGCCAGCCAAAGTGGCATTTTTTGTTGTTCCTTATATAGGAAACGGGCTAACAATTTTATTGCATTTGCGCGTTTCTTTTCTATATCATCTCCTGAATGACCTCCTGTCAACCCCTTTACCGATGCACATATATAGAATAGATTTTGATGTTCCTCACGCACATAATCAAACACAGCAGTGGTAGTCTTTCCACCTGCACATGAGACATAAAAAAGGCCCTCATCCTCAGAATCCAAATTCACCAACATCTTACCACGAAGCAAACCCTCTTGCAAATTCGCAGCTCCGGTCAACCCCGTCTCCTCATCTCTGGTAAAGAGACATTCTATATTTCCATGCTCAATATCATCAGAATCCAGCAAAGCCAACTCTATCGCACATCCTATTCCATCATCTGCACCCAAGGTTGTCCCCCTTGCTCTCATCCAATCCCCATCAATATAAGATTCAATTGGATCATTCAAAAAATCTATTTTATGATCAACCAATTTGTCACATACCATATCCATGTGACTTTGCAACACTACCACAGGGACATTCTCCATTCCTGGCGTCGCAGATTTGCGGATAAGAACATTCCCGGTTTTGTCAACAATTGTCTCTAATCCCCTTTGCTCACCAAAAGCCTTCAAAAAAGCAATCATCTTTTCTTCATGCTTTGAAGGACGCGGTATTTTATTAATTTCAGAAAAGAAATGAAAAACCTTTTGGGGCTTTAAGTCTTTTTCTGTCATATCTTTTAACTTTTAACTTTTAACTTTTAACTTTTTTATAATCTATTATTCAAATTTTATTCTTACCTTTGCAAAATTATAAAAAAACAGAGAAACTAACAAACATTATGATAACAAAAATGGTAAACAAAAATCTTTTTGTCTTGACAGCTGCCCTCGCAGCTGGTTATATGTCACTGATTTCATGTGACAAGTCTCCAAAAGCAGATGACAAATCCGCTGTTGAAACAAAACTGCCACAAGAGGTAAAAATTGCATACGTTGAAGTGGACTCTCTGATGACACAGTATGAATTTTGCAAGGAATATTCTCTGATTCTCGAAAAGAAAAGCCAGAATATCCAATCCACCCTCCAACAAAAAGGTCAAGCTCTCCAGTCTGCTGCAAACAACTTCCAGCAGAAATTACAACAAAATGCATACACACGCGAGCAAGCAGAGCAGATTCAAGCTGGACTTCAAAAACAGAATGCCGACCTTGAAGCTTTACAGCAGCGTTTAGGTGCAGAGTTTCAAGAAGAGACCAACAAGTTCAACGCTGCCCTTCATGATTCTCTTCAGCACTACATAACAAAATACAACAAAGACAAGAAGTACACTATGATATTATCAAAGTCTGGTGATAACATTCTATATGCTGACAAAGGCATAGACATTACCAATGAGATTATCGCAGGACTGAATAAAGCGTACAAGAAGGGTTCAACTAAATCTTCAGACAAAAAGACTGACAAAAAGTGAATATACGCTGGGGATTCATAGGCTGTGGAGAAGTAACCGAGAAAAAAAGCGGTCCTGCTTTTAACGAGATTGAAGGTTCTTCCGTAATTGCAGTTATGTGTCGTAATGCAGAGCGTGCACGCTTGTATGCAGAACGACATAATATACCTATGTGGTACACTGACGCACAAGCCCTTATTGACAATCCCCAGATTAATGCCGTATATATAGCGACTCCTCCTTCAAGCCATGCAACTTATGCTATCATGGCAATGCGTGCAGGCAAGGCTGTCTATGTAGAGAAGCCTCTTGCTGCAAGTTATGTTGATTGCATCAGAATAAACCATGTCGCACAGGAGACAAAAATGCCATGTTTCGTAGCCTATTATCGCAGATGCCTGCCTTACTTTCTAAAAGTAAAGGAAATAATTGACAACGGAATAATTGGTACAGTCACCAATGTTCAGATACGTTTTGCATGGCCACCCCGACAAGAGGACTACAATACACCAGAAAACAGACCATGGCGTATTATTCCCAATATAGCAGGAGGTGGATATTTCTATGATTTGGCTCCACACCAATTTGATATTCTACAACAAATATTTGGTGTAATTATTCATGCAGAGGGTTTTGCCTCAAACTGTGGAAAATTATATGAAGCGGAAGACACCGTTAGTGCATGTTTCAGATTTGAAAATGGTTTACCTGGTAGCGGTTCTTGGTGTTTCGTCGGTCATGAATCTGCCAAAGAAGACAGGATAGAACTAATTGGCACTAAGGGCATACTATGCTTCTCTGTATTTGACTATAGCCCAATTAAACTACATACATCAGATGGCATAGAAGAGATTGTCATAGAAAACCCCCAATATGTCCAGAAACCTCTCATACAATCTGTAGTAAGAACATTACAGGGAAAAGAGGACTGCCAATCTACCGCAATCAGTGCGACATCAGTCAATTGGGTTTTAGATAGAATACTAGACAAATTTTAACGTGGCAAGGAGGATAACATTAATAAATGTCTTTTTTTTATTGACGCTCACGCTATCTGCACAGACAGACAGCGTGAGCGTCATTCCTAATGACTCCTTTCCTCAGAAAAAACAAAGTTGGTTCAAAAAAGCATATTTATTTGCCGACCGAATATTATCTCCTCCACGTGACACAAACTATGTAGACACTCAGGACCAATACAATTGGTGTGCAGAATTACAGTTATCCAGTAGATTTGAACGATTTCAGCTAGACGCAGGAGATGATTTTAACATAACAGTAACTCCCAAATGGCGTACAAGATTGGGACCCTTCTTTGGATGGCGCTTTGCCTTCCTTGGATATAACATTGACTTAAAATCTGTCTTTGCGAGTGATGAAGACGTAGATCTCAGCGCATCCGTATATTCCGCTGCTTTCGGACTGGATTTATTTTATAGACGTGTAGGAGGAAATTACAATATTAAAAATCTCAAAATTAAAGGAAAAGACTATACTCCACTGCTACACGACATGCCATTTAATGGTATCAATGTAGGAATGACACGCATAAGTTTTTACTACGTGCTAAATTACAAACGATTCTCACACCAAGCTGCATACAGTCAAGCCAACAGGCAATTACGCTCCGCTGGTTCTCCTATAATCGGAATTTCCTATTCACACAACAAAATGGGAATGGACTGGGACAAGTTTGCTAATATGGTAAGTGATATCAACAAGATAGAATACACCTCCAACACACTTTATGGCAAACAGAAAAATGATGAATTCTCCTTCTCCGGCGGTTATGGATACAATTGGGTGTTCGCAAAGAACTGGTTGGCAGGAGCTGAACTCTCCGGAGCTTTGGGATACTTATTACAACATAATGCGACCCAATCAAGGGAAAACTCAATTGAACATGGCAATGACAACATAATAGAACAGTTCACTAATTTCAGCAAAAAAAACATAGCCTTTAACGGCACCGCGCGCCTTGTTCTATTATATAATAACGGTCCATGGTTCTTCGGAACACAAGGCTACGTTTTTTATTACCAATATGGAAACGGAAAAATGATGACACGCAACACATTGGGTGCCATTTATATGTACGCAGGATTCAATTTTTAGAATTACACTGTCAATTTTTCCCTTAAATACCGTCCTGTAATACTGTTCTTCTCTTCCACGATATCTTCTGGGGTTCCTGTTGTCACTACATATCCACCAAGGACACCGCCCTCCGGTCCCATATCAATGATATGATCCGCACACTTTATCACATCCATGTTATGTTCTATAACCAACACTGTATGTCCTTTCTTAATTAGCTCATTAAAGGCATGAAGCAGACGTTTGATGTCATGGAAATGAAGTCCTGTCGTCGGTTCGTCAAAGATAAACATTGTAGGCTCCTGTTTCTCCTGCGAAATATAATAAGCCAGTTTAACACGTTGATTCTCTCCTCCCGACAGAGTAGCAGAAGATTGTCCTAACTGCACATAGCCCAACCCTACCTCTACAAGCGGAGCCAACTTATTTATTATTGTCTTTAGGAGATTTATAATTACCCTGTCATGTGTTTTCTTTCTCACATCTGCAGTTTCATCTATCATGCTCTCTCTTGCATTCAAATCATCCGTGAAAAACGCCATCGCCTCACTGACAGTCATGCAAAGTATATCATAGATATTTTTGCCGTTAAATCTTACATCAAGCACATTTTTCTGGAAACGATGTCCATGGCAAGCGTCACATGTAAGGGATATATCAGCCATAAACTGCATCTCTACGGTTATCACTCCGGCTCCCTTACATTCTTCACACCGTCCTCCTTCTGCATTGAAAGAGAAATGCTGAGGCATTATACCCATTTGCTTTGCTAAAGGCATCTCACTCATCAATTGACGAATAGCATCATACGCCTTAACATATGTAACAGGGTTACTACGTGTACTCTTTCCTATCGGATTCTGATCTACCATCTCCACATGACATATTGCATCAATATCTCCTGCCACCTCAGAGTATGGCCCGGGCACTTCGGCAACTTCCCCTAGATGACGTTTCAGAATAGGATATAACGTTCCTCTTACTAACGAAGACTTTCCAGAGCCACTCACACCGGTTACGACTGTCATCACATTAAGCGGAAACTTTACCTCCACCCCCTTCAGATTATTCATACGGGCTCCTTTAATTTCTATATACCTATTCCAAGGACGACGGCTTAACGGCAGGGGTATGTCTTCAAAATGTGTTAAATACTTTACCGTATAGCTTTTGGGGAAAGATGTTACAGACTGAACATTAATGTCATCTGCAGTTCCTTCAAAAACGACCTCTCCTCCCAATGCTCCAGCGTCAGGACCTATATCTATAATATAGTCTGCCGCACGCAAGACATCCTCGTCATGCTCTACAATTATTACCGTATTTCCTATTTCCTTCAATTTCTTAAGGACATTTATAAGACGTTCGGTATCCCTACTATGCATACCAATAGAGGGCTCATCCAATATATACAAAGAACCAACCAGTGAGGATCCAAGAGAAGTAGTTAAGTTTATCCTTTGGCTTTCTCCTCCTGACAAAGTATTACTCGGACGATTAAGCGTGAGATAATCCAATCCTACATCAACTAGAAACTGAAGACGGTTATTTATCTCTACAAGCAGACGCTCTGCAGTTTTCTTCTTATATTCATCCAACTGCAGTTCCTTAAACCAGTGATACAAATCTATTATAGGCATATTCACCAGTTCTGTTATCGTCTTACCAGCAATTCTTACATAGCTTGCCTCCTTTCGCAACCTTGTGCCATGGCATTCTGGGCAAAGCGTTTTTCCACGGTAACGACTAAGCATCACACGATACTGTATCTTATATTGATTTTCCCTAACCATTCGGAAAAATTCGTCAATACTTACACGCTCATACTTTGGGCGTTTTGCATCACAAGGCAATCCGTGCCACAACCAATCCTTATGCTTTTGAGACAACTCCGAATACGGTGTAAATATAGGAAAATCATCTATTGCAGCCCTACGAATAAATTCCTTCTGCCACTCACTCATTTTATCACCATGCCAACACTGCACACACCCGTCATATACACTCAACGAAGCATTTGGTATAACCAGATTTTCATCTATGCCCATAATCTTACCAAACCCCTCACATGTAGGACATATCCCCAAGGGAGAGTTGAAAGAGAAAAGTCCATCACTCAGTTCCTCAAACACCATACCATCCGCCTCTAATCGCGTAGAGAACTTAAACTCCTGGTTAGATGGAAGGAATATTAGCGAACAACAACCATCTCCCTCATAGAATGCCGTTTCTGCAGAATCCGTCAATCGAGAAATCGTTTCCTGATCATCACTTACAGACATTCTGTCTATCAGCAACATTATTCCTTCTTTATCAGAAACGTCCTCAACATTCCTACTAGACAAAAAATCATCTATCCGTACAACCTCACCATTCAACCATATACGGGAATAGCCTTGCTGCATCTCCATTTCCAGCTGTTGTTCTATAGTACGTCCCTTAACTATATGTAATGGAGCCAAAAGCATAAAGCGTGTCCCTTTACTAAAGGCCAACATCTGCTCCACAACATCCTCTGCCGTATGCTTTTTGACAACCTGATTTGACACAGGAGAATATATTGTACCTATACGTGCAAATAACAACCTGAGATATTCATATATCTCAGTACTAGTACCAACTGTTGAGCGAGGATTATTACTTATCACTTTCTGCTCTATTGCTATTGCAGGCGGAAGTCCTTTTATAAAATCACATTCCGGTTTGTGCATTCTTCCCAAGAACTGTCTTGCGTAAGACGACAAACTTTCCACATATCGACGATACCCCTCTGCATACAAAGTATCAAAGGCTAAGGAAGACTTACCAGACCCACTTACGCCAGCTATCGCAACAATCTTATTATGTGGAATATTAACAGATATGTTTTTCAGGTTATTAACCCTGACTCCTTGTATCTCAATCTGATGTAACATAGCTATAAAATAGAATAAAAAACCTCGTTACTGAATACGTAACGAGGCTAAAACTTTTGCGGTGCGTACGGGACTCGGACCCGTGACCTCCAGCGTGACAGGCTGGCATTCTAACCAACTGAACTAACGCACCCTAAGCGTTATCGATTTATAGTTTATTTTGCGGTGCGTACGGGACTCGGACCCGTGACCTCCAGCGTGACAGGCTGGCATTCTAACCAACTGAACTAACGCACCTCAAATCGTTAACCGCTTTTTGCGAGTGCAAAGATAGTCATTTTTTCTTTACTACGCAAATATTTAGACGTTTTTTTACAAAAAAAACTCTATTTTCTTATATTTTCTGTCCATTTTCCAGTTTCAACGCTTATTTCGATACTTTTTTTCATACACAGAACATATTTAGAAAATCTCCCACCCTTTAACAATTACCATCTTTTATCGTAAAAAAAAGAATCATTCCTCATCTGAATCCAAATGTTCCGGGTCTAATATATGCAACTGAAACGCCCGGGTAACCAAACGTACAGCATTCACGCCCTTACCTCCTCCATCAGGAAAAAGTTTATGAACCAAATCCGATTGTCTTTTCTCCAGACTCTTGACTCCAAACGGCATACCACGCAAGGTTGTTATCTGCTCCTTGGTATATCCCAATGCAAGATGTCTCAACAAACGTTCATCATACTCGTCAATGTCATAACCTACTGACGCTTCCTGCTGTATGATATCACTTGAAACATTTTTCTTGAACTTATCTATTATAACCTCCAGAATCGGCTCATTAAACACATACTTTTTTCCATTCATAACATTCATTATGTCAACACGTGTCAACATTTCGCCCATCTTCAAGATTATGCCATCAGCCCCCGCATCAAGGGCATCAACCCACAATTTCTCATTCAATATCTCGCCAGTGAATACCAATATCTTCACATTTTTATATTGTGCCTTCGTATTTCTGCACAACTCCACCCCTATAGTCGTATTTCCCTGTAGTCCCAAATCTAACAATACCAGGTCCGGCTGTTCGTTGCGCAACAACCTAAGATATTCGCCTTCATTCTGGGCTTTACCTATCACTACCGCCTCAGGAACCTCTGTACTCAAAAGACCTTCTGTTCCCTTCATCTCCAGTGGTACATCTTCCACTATAATTACCTTGAACTTATCCATAGTATTATCAAATATACAAAAAAAGGTTACACACGTCAAAACCAACGAATGCAACCTTTTATATTTTTACCTACTTTCCTAAGTTAATTACTTGAAGAAAGCCTGAACATCCTCATTACGAACCATTTGCTCGTCAAAAATGTAAGCACCCGTCTTTGGGCTCTTAACCATCTTTATAACCTTACTATATGCGCGACCATCCGAAGAACCTTCATGGAGGGTAGCGACCGCTTTCTTTGCCATAGTCTATTATCTTGTATTAGATGATTACTTAATCTCCTTATGAAGCGTCATCTTCTTGAGTATTGGGTTGTACTTCATCAACTCAAGACGCTCTGGAGTGTTTTTACGATTCTTTGTTGTGATATAACGGCTTGTACCTGGCATACCACTATTCTTTATCTCTGTGCATTCAAGTATCACCTGAACACGATTTCCTTTTGTTTTCTTTGCCATTGTACTATTCTCCTATAACCTTTATATCTTTCCAATCTACATATCCTTTGGCTACAGCCTGTTTCAGTGCTGCATCTAAACCAACCTTGTTAATCATGCGCAAACCAGCAGCTGAAATCTTAAGGCTAATCCAGCAGTCCTCCTCTACATAGAAGAACTTCTTTGCAAACAGATTCACATCAAAGCTACGCTTTGTACGGTGCTTTGAATGGGAAACGTTGTTACCGATCATTGCTTTCTTGCCGGTAATTTGACAAATTTTAGACATTGCTATCTTTCTTTTTTAATACCGTTAAATGATACTTATTCCAAACAGTTTGCAAAATTACTACTTTTTTTTCAGATAGACAAGAAATATTTTCTTTTCCATATAATAATTAATTTTTTTTAAGACTTACATCTTTTATAATCATCTTTATTTCGCAATGTTACTCACAGGAAATGTAAAATATGTGTCTTGAAACGGCTCATCTATCAGAGTAAAATGCCACCACTCTGAGTCCAAAGGCTTAAAACCATGCGCTAACATAGCATTACGCAGTATCATACGGTGCCGAAACTGCTCTGGAGTAATACTACGTCCAACGGGCGACTTGCTGTTGTCACCTGTATATTCACCTGTCTCAGGATTACCACAGAAGTCGGGATGACTCTCCGGGCCAAACCAGTCAAACGTTCCGCCCATGTCAAGTTCTTTCTCCGTACTCATATCAAAGAGAGTCAGGTCAACCGTTGAACCGCGTGTATGTCCGCTTCTCTCCATGATGTACTCTTGTTTGAAAAGCACACTCTTATCCAAATTGGGATAAAAGAATGACTTCATTTTTATATCTGAAATATCTGTAGCCCAACGCACGAAGTGGTCAACCGCCTTCTGAGGACGGTATGCATCATATATTTTCAATCGATATCCCTGACGCATCACATCATCACTTACCGCTTTCAGTGCCTCGGCGGCCTTACGTGTCAATAGTGCCGTAGGCTCCTCATAGCCATCAATACGGTCTCCCACAAAATTATAAGTACTATAATAGCGTATCTCAAGAATAGCGTCAGGAACGACATCGGTAAGGACAACAAACTGGCTGTTATCATCTGTCGCACAGACCTCCTCTGCCACCACCTCCTCTACGCTTTCAAATTTTGCATCGTCTATATCGCCCGACACCAAAGACTGCTGCGCACCGACTGTGACACTAACAAGGCTGATAACAAGAAAAAAAATAATCTTTCTAAACATCGTTTGTATCTCCATTAAATATTAACAATACAAAAAACTTACTTACCATTAATATAATGGCATATTCAATGGCAAATATACAAAAAAAACAACAAATAAATAAAAAACACACAAAAAATATTGAAAAAAACGTCCAAACACTCCCAAATATAGAGTCAACCAGCAAGTGCAAGTTTGTAGCAAAGTTAGGCAAAATGTTTGAAAAAGACCTCATTTGGGGTAAGGAAATTTAGTTTT
>OCTW013408370.1_pt1 | contig 68213 bp, 56 predicted proteins | sample 1539671 | NCBI WGS metagenome assembly OCTW01 (sample SAMN02144230, study PRJEB22623) | gut metagenome | biome: sheep rumen | host: Ovis aries | place: New Zealand | reverse complement strand
GGACTGGCTTTTTTCTGGCGACGTCAAAATCATGAGCATGAAAGGCAGCTGAGCCACGCGAAGCTGCCGAAATGCGAATGATTTCAGCGAAAATCTTGAACATGAAAGGGTACTGATTGCATGGCGAAGGAGCGTTTCAGGGCGGTTGACCTTGCAAAGGGAATCGGCATCATTCTTGTCGTGCTTGGCCATTCCCTCAAGCAGACAGAAGTCGATGCAAAGTGGATCAGGGTGCTGGTGTGCCTGATCTACAGCTTTCACATGCCTCTCTTCTTTATGCTGTCCGGATTTCTTGCCCGGAAAATTCTGCGCATGGAAACCTACAAAGAGAGATTCCTCTACATCAAGGACAGAGCTGTGCGCCTGCTTGTTCCGTATTTTGTGATCGGGGTTTGCTATATCCCGGTCAAGCTGAAGCTGAGTGCCTATGCAGTCAAACCGTTCACGCTGAGAGACAGCCTGAAGCTTCTCATCGGACAGAACCCGGATGTATCGCTCTGGTTTTTATATGTTCTGTTTGTCATCTCCGCCATCTGCGCGCTGTGTGTGAATGAGTGCAGCTTCCGTGACATTCTCTATGGATCGGCGGCCCTCTGTGCCGCGTCCTGGTGGGTGAATATCCCGATCAACACACCTAAATACCTGTTCTTTTTCCTCATAGGGATCTGGCTCAGGCTGAAATATGAGGATCTTCAGAAGGAAGGGAGCCGGTATCTCTTTGAAGGGCAGGGTCTTCCGGTCTTTTTTGCACTGATCCTGTTTCTTATATTCAATAGAATCTACTTTCATAACGGCGTCAACATCTTCAGACTTGGCAGCAGCGTATGCGGAATCTATGTGACGCTGTGGCTTTGTGAGGCTATGCTGAAGCGGGTGGATGGCAGCAGACTTGTGCACATCCTTGAAATGACCGGGCTGATGAGCATGGACATCTATATTCTGCACGAACCGATCATGACAGCTGCAAAGATTCTGTTCTGGAATAAACTTGTTCTGCCTTATCCGGCTGCGACCTTGTTCATCTTTCTGTTTGCAATGCTTCTGCCCTATCCGATTTCAAAGGGGATTGTGCGGAGGGTTCCGGTGTTGAAACTTCTCCTTTTCGGTGAGAAAAACCCTGACAGGAGGACCATGGATTGAGATCATACAGAAAAAGAAAGATGACATCGCGTGAGAAAATTGCGCTGATTACTTTTCTGACAAGTCTTGTGACCGGCCTGTGCGCCGTTTTTCTGCTGACCCGATCTGTCCGTCCGAGTGCCGGGAAACCCTACGAGATGCTGGAAGTGACGGATGCAAGAAAGTACATGAGCTATGAGAAAAATTACATGGTGATCGACGTCAGAGAACCGGAACTGTATTCAGCCGGACATCTTCAGAGGGCTGTGAATATCCCGTATTCAGAGCTTGTGAAGAAGGCACCGGCGATCCTGCGCGATAGCAGTCAGTCCGTCTATGTCTATGGAAGTACGCTTGAGGAGAGCTGTGCAGCCGCACAGAAGCTTTCTGACATGGGATACAGCGGCGTCGCAGAGATCGGAAGCTATGCAGACTGGCAGAAAGATCTAATCGGGACGGAGACAGAGAGTCTGATGGGCGCGACAATCGAGTGAGCAGCCATATTTCAAGAGGGAGAGCAAAATGGTGATGAAGAAGGCTTACGCATTGCTGAGCAGAAACAGGAAGAAGGTCTGGTTTTCCGCAGCCCTCAATGCTCTGTTTCTTTTGCTGCTGCTGGTCGTGACAAGACCGTATTTCGAGACCAACGATGACATCACACTTGCAGGCTTTTTCAATCTGTCCAGAGGCACGCAGGATGCATGGACAAATATATCAAACGGGCTGTTTGGCGTGATCGTCGGGGCATGCTACAGGCTGACGGCCCAGATTCCCTGGTATATTCTGTTTCTATACGGAGCGACTTTCTTCTCCCTGACGACGGTTACCTATGTTCTCCTGAACCGCTTCGAGGGGTGGTCAGGACTGATGCTGTCAGGCGTCCTGCTTGCATATTTCGGGTATGAATGCTACACAGCTGTGAATTTCACCAAGATCGCTGCCTGTGCGGGTGCGGCAGGGATTTTCCTGATCTATGACAGTGTCCGGGATGGACGCGCAAAGATTCCGGGAATCGTGATCGGAAGTCTGGTGATCCTGATGGGGTACCTGATCCGGCCTGAGGAGGCGCTCGCCGCAGCGGTTTCGACCGCGGCCGGCGCATTTTTCCTGATTTTGCGGATCCGCAGGGAGGAACAAAAGGGAAGACGGCTTCGCCGCCTGGGGATGTATGTGCTTTCGGTTATCCCGGCAGTCCTGCTGATTGCAGCAGCGAAGGAGTACGACACCTTTCAGGTGAAGAGCAGTGCCGGGCGGACAGCATACCAGGAATACACCACCGCACGTTCCAACCTGCTCGATTACGATTTCCCTTCGTACAACGGGCATGAGACGGAATATGAGAAGCTTGGTATCAATCAGAATGCCTGGACGCTGTACAAGGGGTGGAATTTCTATGACCCTGATAAAATGTCTGTCCAGGTGATGCAGGAGATCGCGAAGTTTCAGCAGGAGCGAAAGATCGACAAAAAGCTGGTGAAGGATTTTATCGCTCTGTATCCGGACAGGTTTTTCAGAAACCAGATGTTTCTGATCTACCTCTTTGTCCTGATACTTGTGATTCTGTACGGAAGTCACAGTGCAGAGGGTGTTGCGAGCGTATTGCTTCAGATCTTCCTGCTGGGAGGCTTGTTCTTCTATCTGTTCTATGCCGGCAGATACGGGGTCAGACGCGTCGATGTCGGAATCTGGTGGGGCGGCACGCTGGGACTTCTGGTGGTACTGGACCAGAAGAATATACATTTCAACCCGAAGGCCGCAGCCTCAGTCATGCTGTTTGCCCTGATTATGAATCAGGTGACGTGGGCGCCGCATTACCGCAGACAGACGGTGAATGCCCGTCTGGAGGATCTGAACAAGCAGAACTACGTCAGCCAGATGTCCAATGATACAGATCATCTGTATATCTGCCTTTCGAACTGCTATTATCCCGCAGGCGCGTATGGACCCTTTGACCGCGTCCCGGTCGGTGCGACGGCCAATATTATCACGCTTGGCGGATGGGCGACAAAGAGTATCCCGTACATGTCGGTTTTTCAGCACTATGGAATTGAAAATCCTTACAGAGATATGATTGACAACGAAAAGGTTCGGCTTGTCGCGGACAGCCCGGAGCGGGTGCTGACCTATCTGCATGATTATTACGACGCGGACTGCACGGCAGAGAAAATCGGGACAATTGGGGATCACAATCTTTACGTCTTTCACTCCTGAGTCTTAAGAAACTCTTAAGAGATAACTCAGAGGATCAACCTTGAATGAACACAATTTGAAATGGTACGATTGTACTAGCTTCAGAAAGAGATGAGGGGTGCCTGGAGCTGAAAGAGCAAATACAGGAGATGAGAGGGTGGGAGAGATGAAAAAGCTTCGGAAGCTGCTTCTGATGGCAGTGTTTTCAGTTATGATGCTGATCCCGGCGGATCTGGCCTATGCGGCAGTGAGAATTCCGGCAATTCAGCCGGGTGAGCCTATCCAGAGGGTCGATACGCTTGCGTGGCAGGCAACCTTGAAAAGAGCCGTCAGAACCAAATACGGGCGGTTTAAGGCAGGCACTTTTGTGACTGTCATAAAGGGCGGTTCGAAGTGTACCATCAGGCTGAAAGGTCATAATTACAAGATTGCAAGTAGATATCTGAACTTTAAGAAGGATCTGGCAAGCATTGTCGGCGGTTCCGACTATAACACGTCGACCAAGATCGCGTTTGCCAACCAGAAGACGCGCAAGAGTAAGACAAGTTATCTGATCTGGGTATCGCTCGATAAACAGCGGCTGAATCTTTATAAAGGTTCCAATCGGAGATGGGAGCTTGTCAAGGTATTCAAGTGTACAACCGGTATGATGAACATGACACCAGTTGGAAACTTTACCATCGGATGGAAGAAGCACAGCTATACTGGTCAGTATGGGTCGCCGTTGTATTTCTACATGGAATTTTCAGGAAGCGGATTCCACAGATGGCCGGGGAAGGGTGTCGGGACAATCGGTACGCATCCGCAGTCACATGGATGCATTCGTCTGAGAGAGAAGGACGCAGTCTGGCTGTACAAGAATGTACCAACGAAGACGAAGGTCGTTATCTACTGAGAAAACAAAAATCGGCCTGGCAGGTATTGATAAAGAAGGTGCAAGATGAAAAAGCTTCACAGACTGTTACTGATTATAATGACTGCTTTTCTGCTTCTGGTTCCGGCTGATGCAGCCTTTGCGGCGAAGAAGTCTTCTGTCATCCGGCCGGGAGAGTCTCTCCAGCAGGTACGGACACTCTCCTGGAAAGCGACGCTGCTGAGAAACGTGCGGACAAAGTACGGGAGATTTCGGGCTGGCACGGTTGTTACGGTCGTCAGAGGCGGCGCAAAGTGCATCATCAGGCTGAAGGGCCACAACTACAGCATTTCGAGGCAGTATCTGAGCTTCGGCCAGGACCTGGCGAGTGTTGTCACAAAGGGTGATTATAACAAGCTGACAAAGACGACATACATCAACAGCACGGCACACAAGAGCAAGTCCAGGTATCTGGTCTGGGTATCACTTGATAAACAGCGCGTCAATATTTTCCGGGGCAAGAACAAGAAGTGGAAGCTCGTGAAGGTGTTCAAGTGCACGACTGGCCGGGAGAATTCAACGCCAATCGGAAACTTCGTTATCAAGGCAAAGTATCCGAGTTATGGCAATCTTGCCTACTACATGGAGTTCTCCGGCAGCGGATTTCACAGATGGCCGGGCGTGGGTGTGGAGTCCATCGGAACGCATACGCAGTCACACGGCTGCATCCGGATGACGCAGAGCGATATAATCTGGATGTATAACAACCTTCCGGTGGGAACGAGAGTCTGGATCTATTAATGTAAGGTTCAGGAGCGTGTCCTGTCTGAAGAGCGGGAGATGAGAAGGGCAGAGGCCAGTGCAATACAGGCAGCTGCCCTGTTTCTTTATCCAGATTTTGAATCCTGACGGTTTGTCTGAGAACCCTGCCGTACAGGTTCATCTGGAAAATACGTCTGGCAGCATGGAACAATCAGCTGCAGACAATCAGCTGCAAACCTCGTACAGATTGCAATTCCTGTGAAATAACGGTAAAATTGAGCAATCATGAGGTTCAATTTTGATATGGAGCTGTGTGTGAAGAAGCATTCCAAAAAGAGATACATCGGCATCTATACAATTCTTTTTCTGATCGTCAGCCTGGCGGTCTTTTTTTCGTTCATTCTGCAGAAACGCAGTCTTGTCTGCACAGTCGACGGAGAGTCTCAGTACATTGTCTACCTCCGCTATATGGGGCAGTACATTCGGGATACCGTTTCAGGCTTTCTGCATGGCAACTTTCATCTCAGACAATTCGATTTTTCCATCGGAATCGGAGATGACATCGGAGCGATTGTCCGGTTTCATCCGCTTGATTTTCTGGCGGCGCTGGTTCCGGCATCCTTCGCGGAGGAGATCTACGCAGTGATCCTGCTGCTGCGTTTCTATCTTGCAGGGCTTGCGTTCTCCGCGTATGCGTATGCCTCTCCTTCGTTCATACATGCGGACCAGGAAAAGGCAGGTGTCCTTCCGGCCTGGCAGAATGTCCTGTCCGGAAGCCTGGTCTACGTCTTTGGCGGGTACATGCTGATCCGGGTGACGAACCACCCGACTTACGCAGCGCCTTTCATTGTGCTGCCGCTTCTGCTGCTTGGCATGGAGAGGGTGGCGGCTGAAAAAGGGAGCATTCTGTTCATTCTGTCCGTCTTCCTCGGCTTCTGGAGCAATTACTATTTCATGTACATCTGCTCCATTGCCCTGCTGGTCTATGCCCTTCTTCGATATCCTGAGATCATGAAGGAGCACCGTTTCAGAGCGTTTCCGCGCTATGCCGGCAGGCTGATTCTGCTGTACCTGGTCGGCCTTATGATGTCGATGGCGACATTCCTTCCGGCGATGCTGCGGTACCGCGGCTCCTACCGGCTCAGCCAGACAAGCGAGATGCAGAGCCTCTGGCTGTATGCGGACAAGAGACGGTATGTGGCATGGTTTCTGAACATGATCAGCCCTTACCAGAGCTCCGGCAATGGACTGGATCTCAACTTTGCGGTGGCTGTTCTGCCTGCGCTTGCGGTGCTGTTCACAAAGCGTTATCGAAGACGCCGTACGCTGAGGGCGTCCCTCCTGCTTGAGCTGGCGGCGCTGCTGGTACCGGTTTTCGGCTACATTTTTGCCGGCATGAACAATGAAAACAACCGCTGGATGTTTCTGATCGCGCTTTCGCTCGGCATGTGCTGTGTGACCGTCATCGACGATTTTGCGGATCTGAAGGGAGCCTCTCTTCGAAATGTTCTTCTGGTCAGCTTTCTGTTTCTGGCCGGGACGGCGGGAGAGCGGGTGCTGAAGAGGCCGAACCGCTATAATGAAGCCGGGGCGGCGGAGCTTCTTGCATTTTTGCTTCTGCTGCTGGTTTTGAGGAGGATGAAGGCCTCAAAAGAAGCTGTCCGGACGGCTGTGCTTGCGGCGGTCATCATTTCCACAGGAATCAACGGATTTCTGACGTATGCGCCGGAAGGAGGAAACCGCGCCGCGGCCTTCCAGCCTGCAGGGGATACCACGCAGAAATACGAGAAGCTGGACAGAAGAGCGGCCGCTTTGATTCCGGACAATCGTTTTTACCGGGTGGATGCCGCAGACGTACGGCACGGACTGGAGAATTCCGCAGAGTATTTCGGCTATAACAGCATCGGGATGTACAACAGCATCCTGAATACCCAGCTGATCCGGACGCTCCTGGATGAGAACAACGCAGGGCTGGACGCGGTCACGCAGGTACATGACCTGGATGGCAGGCCGGTCGCCGGAAATCTTGCCCATGTGAAGTATTATATTGCGGGGGCCGGAAATGAGGGCAAGGTACCATACGGCTTTGAGAAGAGAGAAGACCTTTCAGACCTGAGTGCGGGCACGGCGGTGTATGAAAACCAGAACCTTCTGTCTGCAGGCTTTACATCTGACAGCTTCATTACCTGGGCGAATTACCAAAAGCTCAGCGACATCGAGAAGGAATGGGTGAAGCTGGATGCCGTGGTGCTCCCGGAGGATGCTTCGGATCTTGCGGATAAGCTCGGAGCGGAAGGACTCAGGGAAGTGGAGAAGCCTTCGGCTTCAATCAAAACGGAGTCCCTCCAGAGCCCAGACCTCACAGGCGGACAGGGACAGCTGTCGTTCCGGGCTGGAAAGGATACCTGCAGTTTCCTGAGGCTGAAGGGGCTGACGGGAGCCGGGACCTCGGAGGAGCTGACCATTACGTCGGAAGGCATCCGGACGACCGTACGAATTCGCAGCAGCCGGGATGTCTATACCCTCGGGAGGAAGGATTACCTGATCAACCTTGGATACAATGCAGAAGACCGGTCGAGAACGGTAACGCTGACCTTCAGCGGGCATGGCGTTCGGTCCCTTGAGGCAGCAGAGCTTGTATCGGTTTCCATGGATGGGTACGAGAACAGAATCAAGGCGCTCAATGAGGAAGCTCTTCAGAATGAACAGATCGAGGACGGCCTTCTGACCGGAACCATCACGAACAAGGAGACGAAGCTTGCGGTATTCACCATTGCAGCTCAGCGTGGATGGACGCTCTTGGTGGACGGAAAAAAGACAGAGCCTGACACCTATGACGGCATGTATCTGGGGACGCTGCTGCCCCCGGGGACACATGAGATCCGGCTTCAATATCACACACCGGGTCTTCGGGCAGGCGCTGTCTGCGCGCTTTTCGGCCTGATTGGTTTTATGCTTGCGGCTCTGAGACAGAAAAAAAGGAATATGAGAAAGAGATGAGGTCCGACCTATGAGTGATCGAAAAAAATATGGGAAATATCTGCTGATTTATACAGCCCTGTTTTCCATCATTTTTCTCCTTGTCTTTTCTCCCTTTCTGCTGGAGGGGAAGAACCTGATCGGGAAGGGGGACGGACAGTCTCAGTATATTCTCCAGCTTCGCTATATGGGGGAATGGCTCAGAAAGACGGCCGGAGGCTTTCTTCACGGCGACTTTCATCCGGACCGCTTTGATTATACGATCGGGATGGGGGATGACATCGATGCGGTCGTCCGGTTTCATCCGCTGGATTTTCTTTCCATCTTTGTTCCGGCATCCGGGACAGAGGCACTTTATTGTGTCCTGACGGTTCTGCGCTGCTTTCTGGCAGGACTCAGCCTCTCGGCATTCGTGTTTCATTTCCGGAAAAGCAGGACGGCGGCGCTTTCAGGGGCACTTCTCTATGTGTTCTGCGGTTTTACCTTCGGACTTGGGATTGTGCATCCGACGTATCTTTCGCACATGATTCTTTTCCCACTGATGCTGCTTGGCGCGGAGCGGATGATGGACCCGGAACGAAAAAAATCCTTTGCCCTATTTACAGTCTGCGTTGCGCTGGGTTTCATCAGCAACTATTACTTTATGTACATCAGCTCCTTCGGCCTTCTTGGATATGTGCTGATCCGTTTCTTTGACCTCTACCGGACAGACCGGCTGAAACAGTTCGGACGGCTGCTGATCAGCCTGTCTCTTGCCTATCTTCTGGGACTGGCGCTCTCCGGCGTCTTTCTGCTGCCGGCGCTGGCGCGCTACAAATCCAGTCTCCGGGCTGTTCATGAGGCGGAGCGCAACAGCCTTCTTGTCTATGAGGATAAAAGGAGATACCTGGCGTGGTTCCTGAACCTGATCACCCCGTATCAGGCTTCCGGTAATGGAACACACCTTAACTTTGCGGTGACGCTGATGCCGGCAGCCGCGCTGGTGTTTTCATCAGCGAAACGAAAATCATCCTACCGCCAGATTCGCATCGGCCTGATTGTCCTTCTTTTCTGTCTGCTCATTCCGGGCGCCGGCTATGTGCTGGCAGCGATGAACAATGAAAACAACCGGTGGGTGTATCTGATTGCATTTGCAGCAGCGGTCGCTGTCAGCTTTACAGCGGATTCAGTCTCTGCGCTTCAAAGACGCGACAGACGATTCCTCCTTCTTGTGACGGCTGTCTTCGATCTGGGATGCGCAGCCTGGTTCTGTATGACGCGGGAGGCTGTCTTTCATCTGGCAGCGGCGGCGGAGCTGACGCTCTACACGGCCGTTCTTCTGTATCTGAGCTGCAGGACAGAAAAAAAGAAAAAGAAAATAGACGGCTATGCCGGATATAGCCATGCCGGACACAGCCATGGCGAACGGATCGTCCTGCTGTTTACGGCGGGTTCCGCCGCACTGGCCGGATGGATGACGTTCTCACCGAAATTCGGCAATCTCTCGGCGTATTATCAGAAGCAGGGGACGGCTTTCAGCCGGTATGAACAATCCTCCTATGCGGTCTATACGGACACACCTCTTTACACTGGGGAAAATGGAGCCGCCGCGTTTTCCGATGGATTCTACCGGGTGGACAGTGTGCGGAGCGCTTACTGGGAGGACAATTCTTCCCTTGTCCTGAGACAGCCGGGTGTGCAGATCTACAACAGCATTGTCAATGCCAGCCAGCTTCAGGCCATGATTGAGCAGAGAAGCACCGGAATGACATCGATCCTGCACATCCAGTCGCTTGACGGCAGGACAGCGCTTGAAGCGCTGGCAGGTGTCCGCTATTTTGCTGTTGATGCGGACAATGCGGCTTCCGTGCCGTATGGCTATGCAAAACAGCCGCTTGGATCCCGCAGAAAGCTGACGCTTTATGAGAACCAGTATCCGCTTCCGTTCGGGTTTACGACGGACACTGTGATCTCCAGGGAAGACTATGAGGCCCTCAGCCCGGCAGCAAAGGACCTTGTCATGCTGCGGGCGGCAGTGGCCGAAGACAGCGGCAAGACAGCTGAATCCGTACAGGAGAAGAGAAGCAGCGCCAGGTCGGATGAAACAAAGCAGGGGCGGACGGCTGTCAGCGTTCAGACCGGTGAGACCGGACCGGCACAGAGCGCCGGACTGAGAACCACGGATGGGAAAGAGGAGGAGGACTCCGTCCTCCGGGAGGAGATCTCCTTCGAGACCGGGGACGGTGTGACCAGGAAGGGCAGCACACTTGTGACCGGAAAGAAGGGGGGAAGTCTGTCCGTTTCCTACGAGAAGAAGGCGGGGTATGAGTGCTATCTAAGCCTTGAGGGTCTCAGGCTTCTGGGAGGCCGCAGTCTTTCCGCAGCTGCGTATGTGAAGGCGGACAGCATCAGCAATGGGATCCTGCTGTCGGCTGCAAACAGTGCCTACACCCGGGGGAATGACGCGTACATTGTGAATCTGGGAACGGCGTCCGGGGACGGAACAGGGACTCTGCAGCTTCTTCTTCCAGAGGGGATTTGTGTATCGCTGGAGAAAAGTGAACTCTTGTACCTTCCGATGGCAGACTATGAGGAGAAGGTTAAAAGGCTCAGCGAGGTCAGTCTGCAGCATGTGACATTTGACGGCGACTCGGTCAGCGGGGAGATCAGCCTGGACAGCCCGCGCTATATGATCTTCCAGATTCCATACAGCAGCGGCTGGACCATCGAGGTAAACGGAGTACAGAAGCGCCCGGAACGGGCAGATCTGTGCTATCTGGGCGTGCGCCTTGAGGAGGGAACTTCGCAGATCCGTCTTGTCTACCATTCGCCCGGACTTCGGGCGGGCATTCTGTGCTCATCCGCAGGGCTGGTGCTGTTTGCCGCTGCCTTCGCGCTGTCGGCCAGGAGAAGGCGTCTTCGCAAAGCTGGGAACGATCGTACACATGTGGTATAATCTGGTAGACTTCAGGCTGGTTTTCAGCCGGATATAGAGGTTTTTTCATGTTATATACAGTTGTGATTCCCTGCTACAAATCGTCCAGGACGATCCGGAAGGTTGTCGAGGAGACGATGGAGCAGTTTGAAAAGATGAAGGCCGGAGAGCTGGAGTTTGTCCTGGTGGACGACTGCAGCCCGGATGGCGGGGCGACGGTGCGCGCACTTCGCGGACTGGTGCAGGATTATGACAATGTCAGGGTGGTGGAGCTTGCCAAGAACGCCGGACAGCACAACGCGACCATGGCCGGGCTGAATTATGCCTCGGGCGATTATATCATATCCATGGATGACGACGGACAGACCAGTCCGACGCAGCTGCCAAAGCTCCTGGCAGAGATCAACAAGGGATATGACATTGTGTACGGCTATTACCCGCACAAGCAGCATTCCAAATTCCGCAACTGGGGAAGCTGTTTCAATCAGTGGACGACACGCGTTCTTCTGGACAAGCCTAAAAATATGAAGACCAGCTCATTCTGGATTATCCGCCGGTTTGTCAGGGACTATGCGGTGCAGTACAGGAGTGCGTACACGCACCTTCAGGGGGTATTTCTGAGAGTGACGCGGAACATCAGCTGCATTCCGGTCGAGCATTTCCGGAGGCGGGAGGGGCAGTCAGGCTATACCTTCAGGAAACTTGTGCAGCTCTGGAGCAATATCATCGGGTTTTCAATCGTACCGCTCCGGATGGCGACGGTGCTTGGAAATATCTTTGCAGCAGTGGGGCTGGTCGGCATCATTGCCGTGATTGTCCGGAAACTGGTCAGGCCGGTGACGGCAATCGGCTGGCCATCGATTATGGTTTCGATCTTCTTCTTTTCCGGACTGATTCTGATGTTTATGGGGCTGATCGGCGAGTATATCGGCCGTATCTTCCTTGGCTTGTGCAACAATCCGCAGTATGTTGTCCGGCAGATTGATGAGCAGGGGAAGAGGCCTTATCTGGTCAATGAAGACGGACAGCAGTTTGAGCTGAAAAAGGGTGTGGATTGGAGAAAGGAGCGTGAGACAGAGTGAAAAAGCTGATGGTTATGGGCGCGGGAATCTATCAGGTTCCGCTGATCAAGGCAGCCAGGGAGATGGGGATCTACACGATTGCCGTCTCTATTCCGGGGAATTATCCGGGATTCGGATATGCCGACGAAGTGCTCCACATCAACACGGTCGACTCCGAGGCAGTCCTGAAGGCGGCACAGGAGCGGCAGATCGACGGGATCTGCACGGCCGGAACCGATGTTGCCGTGATGACAATCGGACGTGTCAACGATGCCATGGGACTTTCGGGCATCTCCTACGAGGCGGCGAAGATTGCCTGCGACAAGGTTCTGATGAAGCAGGCCTATGAGGCAAATGGCGTCCGGACAGCAAAGTACCGCAAGGTCTATTTCAACGAGGACGTCAATGAGAAAATCAGAGGGCTGGAATATCCGCTGATTGTGAAGATCGTGGATTCTTCCGGAAGCCGCGGGATCACAAGAGTCGACAGCCCGGACAGGCTGCAGGCGGCGATCCTGAATGCGCAGTCCTTCACAAGAAAGGATTACTACATCGTGGAGGAATTCATCACTGGCCGGGAGTTTGGCGCCCAGGCCTTTGTGATGGACGGGAAGGTACAGTTTGTTCTTCCGCACGGTGATTATATCTTCCTGGGGAGCACGGGGGTGCCGGCCGGACATTTCGCACCCTATGCGCTTTCCGAGGAAGGCGAGCGGGACTGCATCGAAACGACGGAGAAGGCGATCCGCGCGATGAAGCTCGACAATTGTGCAGTGAATTGTGACTTCATCATGAGGGACGGCAGGACGTATGTTCTGGAGATCGGGGGAAGATCGGGCGCGACCTGTCTGGCAGAACTTGTCTCCATCTACTATGGCTATGATTATTACCGGAAGATCATCCAGGTTGCGCTGGGACAGAAGCCGGATTTCCCGACAGACAAGGCGGTTCCGAACGCGTCCAAGCTTCTGATGAGCGACCGGGACGGCACGATCTTCTCGCTGGCAAACCGGAACCCGAAGGACAGCGAGAAGATCGTCGAGGTCAAGTTTGACTATACGGTCGGCGATACGGTGAAAAAATTCCATGTCGGTCCGAACCGCATCGGTCATGTGATCACGAAGGGCGGCACGCTCGCGGAGGCGACAGCCGCGCTTGACAAGGCACTGGAGCATATTGAGATAGGGGTCAGCTGATGGACGCAGCAGGAGAGAAGAAATGGATGAACCTGTACCTGTTCTCCGATCTGCCGAAGATGGCGCATCGGATACCGAAGGACTTCACCCATGTGATGAAGCTTCAGAACGAGCGGGTGCAGGCGCTTGCAAGGCGGGCATATGAGATCCCGTTTTATAAGGAACGGTTTGACCGGGCAGGAGTCAGTCCAGAGGATATCCGGACCGGGGACGATCTGACGAAGCTTCCGGTTCTGACGAAGGATGAGCTCAGAACGTGGATGGGCGGCCTGAAGGATCAGCCGCAGTACAAGGACTGGATCTGTGATACAACCTCCGGATCGACCGGGAAGCCGGTCTCGGTTCTGTTTTCACCCAGAGAGAAGGCCTACATGAAGGCAAACTGGTACCGGGTCATGCTGGTGGCGGGCTACAACCCGCTGACCGGCAAGACGATGAGCCGGATCAATGCCCACGATGAGAATGCAGGCGGGAGAGATACATTTCTTCAGCGGTTTGGTGTCTTCAGACACAGGTTTGTCAATCAGTACGCCTCCGAGCAGGAGATCATAGATGCCATCAATGCGTACAGACCGGACTGGCTGTACATGAACAAGACGGAAATGATGCGCTTTGTTCTGTACGCGCACCGGACGGGGAAGAAGGTCTGGCATCCGAGGTTCTATGACGCGATCTCGGAGAAGGTGACGGAGAATGACCGGAAGCTGTTCAGGGAAGTGCTGGGCCCGGGGATCATCGATTCCTACGGAACAGCGGAGACAGGTGCGGCGATGATCCGGCTGCCTGACAAGGACTACTACGTGGTTCACAACGATTCGTTTGTCGTGAACGTGGTGGACGATGCGGGAAAGCTCTGCCAGCGGGGAAGGGTTGTCATCACACCGCTGTACAAGACCGATCTGCCGCTGATCAACTACGAGGTCGGAGACCGGGCGGTCATGAAGGTAAAAGGGGGCGTTCATTTCATCACAGAGGTCGAGGGCCGGCTGAATGATTATTTCCGCTACGAGGATGGCCGGGTGACCAGCTTCTTCGAGGTGACTCCGGTCATCGCACACTGTGCGGATATCCTTCAGATCCGGTTCATCCAGAAAAGCTACGACCTGATCCATGTACAGATCGTCCGGGACGAGAAGGCCAGGATGACGGAGAAGGAGCTTGAGACGTACCTTGAGACGAATCTGAACCAGATCTTCAAGAAACCGTTCCGGTTTGAGTTTGAATGGATGAAGGTGATTCCGCCGGACAAGAACGGGAAGCTCCGGATGATTGTCTGCGAGGTGTAAAGCTCCGCTCAGAGAAATATGCAGGCGGCCGGATGAAAGGATGACATCGGAGCTGTCTCTATGGTAAACTTGTGTGAATGAACAAAAGTCGGAGGCAAGATCATGAAACGCGTACTTTTAAAGCTGAGCGGGGAAGCCCTCGCCGGCAGCAGAAAAACAGGGTTTGACGAGGAGACAGTCGCAGGCATCGCCAGGCAGGTGAAAACCCTGCATGACGAGGGCATTCAGATCGGAATTGTGACCGGCGGCGGAAACTTCTGGAGAGGAAGATCCAGCGAGCATATGGACCGGACGAAGGCGGATGAGATTGGCATGCTGGCAACGGTCATGAACTGTCTTTACGTATCGGAAATTTTCCGGTCTGAGGGGCTTCAGACGCATGTGATGACACCCTTCCAGGTCGGTGCATTCACGGAGCTGTTTTCGAAGGACGCTGCCGTGTCGGCGCTGGAGAAGGGAGAGATTGTCTTCTTTGCAGGCGGAATCGGACATCCGTACTTCTCGACAGATACGGGGACGCTGCTGCGCGCAATCGAGATCGAGGCGGACGTGATTCTGCTGGCGAAGTCGGTTGACGGGGTTTATGACTCCGACCCGAAGAAGAATCCGAATGCGAAAAAGTATCGGGAAATTTCGATCGACGAGGTGATCAGAAAGGACCTGGGCGTCGTGGATATGACGGCCTCGATTCTGGCAAGGGAGAACCATATGCCGATGCTGGTGTTCGGGCTGAATGAGGAGGACAGCATCCTGAAGGCGGCCAGAGGGCAGTCCGACGGGACCTGTGTCACAGTCTGAAAAAACGGCGTTGGGGCAAAAGAAGGAAGCTGCAGGAGCTAGAGACTCCTGGGGCTGAAGAAGGATCGTTTGGATAGCCAGAGGGAGTCGAAGACTCCTGCAGCAGAATATGAGCGCTTCAGGGGCGCTGCATGAAGGAGGAAACAGGTATGGACAGCAGAATACAGCCTTTCGCAGAGAAGATGAGAAAGACCTATGAGTCAATGGAGGAGGATTTCAAGACCGTGCGTGCCGGACGCGCGAATCCGGCCGTTCTGAGCCGTGTCCGTGTCGAGTACTATGGTTCTGAGGTTCCGGTTTCCCAGGTGGGAAATATCACGGTGCCGGAGGCACGGATTCTTCAGATCGCACCCTGGGAACCGTCGATGGTGAAGGCCATCATCAAGGCTATCAACATGTCCGATATCGGAATCAACCCGACGACGGATGGAAAGGTGATCCGTCTGATCTTCCCGGAGCTGACAGAGGAGAGAAGAAAAGAGCTTTCCAAGGAGGTCAAGAAAAAGGGCGAGGCGGCGAAGGTTGCCATCCGGAACATCCGCAGGGACGCCGACAAGGCTTTCAAGAAGCTGAAGGATGAGATCTCGGAGGATGAGCTGGCGGATCTGCAGGATGATCTTCAGAAAGAGACAGACAAGAAGATCAAGGAGATCGACAAGGCGATCGAGGCAAAGACGAAGGAAGTCATGACCGTCTGACCGTGCAGGACTGCACGGCCTGACTTGCGCAGGGCCGCGTGGACTGACTGCGCGGGGCCGCATGGACTGACTGCGCAGGACCGCACAGACTGAGTTGCGCAGGGCCGCGTGGACTGACTGCGGACTGGAGGAGCTGTCAGGAAAGGGTGCGGAGAAGGTCACCGTTCAGGCGGCTGAATGGATGCCGGGACTGCCTGAGTATGGTTCTGACATCGGATGCAGGGGAGGAATCAGCATGGATGTACCGCGTCATGTAGCAATCATCCTCGATGGAAACGGGCGCTGGGCAAAGTCCAGAAGAATGCCAAGAAATTACGGACATGTCCGCGGAGCGGCGAATGTCGAGACCATTTGCCGCGCGGCAGATGACATGGGAATTCAGTATCTGACTGTCTACCTGTTCTCCACGGAGAACTGGAGGCGGAATCCGGAGGAGGTCACGTCCCTGATGAAGCTGTTTCACAGCTACACACGGACCTGCATCCGTCAGGCAAGGGAAAACAACATGAGATGCCGGGTGATCGGGGATCCCACGGCGCTTGACGCACAGCTTCAGGCAAGCCTGAGGGAGCTGGTCGAGTCATCCAAAAACAACACGGGGCTGAATTTCCAGCTGGCCCTCAACTATGGCAGCAGGGATGAGATCGTCCGGGCTGTGCGCCGTACGGCGCAGGCATACCGGGATGGCTCCATCCACTCTCTGGACGAGATTACGGAGGAGTCATTTTCAGCGATGCTCGATACGGCCGATATTCCGGATCCGGACCTTCTGATCCGGACAGCGGGGGAGCAGCGGCTGAGCAACTATCTGCTGTGGCAGCTGGCCTATGCGGAGCTTTACTTTACCGATGTTCCATGGCCGGACTTTTCCAAAAAGGATCTGGAGAAGGCAGTGGAAGTTTATCAGCAGAGAACCCGCCGTTTCGGCGGGCTGAACGCAGGGGAGGAGGACAGCCCGCAGGAAGCAAGGCTCCATAAGGGCTGAAAAGGAAAGAACAATGTTTATAACACGGCTCATAAGCGGAATTGTGCTGGTTGCGATTGCGCTTCTGGTGAATCATGTGGGAGGACCGCTGCTTCTCCTGACGATGCTTGCCATCTCGCTGATCGGGATGTTCGAGCTGTTTCGCGCGGTAAAGATCAGAGAGAAGGGGACGAACAGTCTGACCACCGCAGCCTATGCCGGGGCGGTGCTCTGGTATGTGGCGGTCTGGCTCGGACATGTGTACGGTGAGCGCTTTGATCATTTTTACGTCTCCTTTCTGGCGGCGGGCCTGATCATCCTGCTCTTTGTATATGTATTTACCTATCCGAAGTATCATGCAGATCAGGTGATGGCTGCGTTCTTCGGCATCGTGTATGTGGCTGTCTGCCTGAGCTTCATCTATCAGACGAGGGAGCTTCCGGACGGAAGATGGCATGTATGGCTGATCCTGCTGTGCTCCTGGGGATGTGACACATCGGCGTACTGTGTCGGCCGGCTGTTTGGAAGACACAAGATGGCACCGGTACTCAGCCCGAAGAAATCGGTCGAGGGCGCAGTCGGCGGTGTCATCGGGGCGGCGCTTTTCGGCGGAATCTACGGGGCCTGCATCAGAGGAAAGGTCAGCGCGGATATCAATGTTGTCCTTGTGTATATCGTGGTGTGTGCAATCGGCGCGCTGATTTCCATGGTCGGTGACCTGGCGGCGTCGGCGATCAAGCGCAACATGGAGATCAAGGATTACGGTCACCTGATTCCGGGTCATGGCGGAATTCTGGACCGTTTTGATTCCGTGATCATCACAGCGCCGATCATTTACTTTCTCTGCAGTGTCCTGCGGTTCTGATCCGGGAATCCGAGATTCCGGAGCAGAAGGCGGCAGACTGACAGCCCGGAAGGCTCTTCCGGGCTGTTTTTGATAAGGCGATCGTTCATCATCGGGTGCGAAGCACAAGATGACGGCAGATTTTTTGTGGCAGAGCCGTTTTGGGAGGAAGAGAGATGAAAACGATATCGATCCTTGGAAGTACGGGCTCCATCGGAACCCAGACGCTGGATGTGGTCAGACACCAGAACGATGTGAAGGTGGCGGCCCTGGCAGCAGGAAGAAACATCCTGAAACTGGAGGAACAAATCCGGGAGTTCCATCCGCGCATCGCGGCGGTCTGGGACGAGGCGGACGCGCGTGAGCTCAGACAGAAAGTGGCAGATACATCCGTCCGGGTTGTCTCCGGGATGGAGGGGCTGATCGAGGCCGCAACCGTTCAGGAGGCAGACCTTGTGTTCGGCGCGATCGTCGGCATGATCGGGATCGTTCCGACCATCGCGGCAATCCGGGAGGGCAAGAATATCGCCCTTGCAAACAAGGAGACACTGGTCTGCGCCGGCCATCTGATCATGCCGCTGATTCGTCAGTACCATGTGCATCTGTATCCGGTCGACTCGGAGCATTCCGCCATCTTCCAGTGTCTGAACGGCGAAAATCCCGGGCGGATCGAGAAGATTCTCCTGACCTGCTCGGGAGGACCATTTTACGGATACAGTCCGAAAAAGCTCGAAACGGTTACCGTTTCGGACGCCCTGAAGAATCCGAACTGGAATATGGGAAGAAAGATCACGATTGACTCAGCCACACTGGTGAACAAGGGGCTTGAGGTCATGGAGGCAGGCTGGCTGTTCTCCGTCACGGCAGATCAGGTCGAGGTGGTGATCCAGAGGCAGAGCATCGTTCATTCAGCCGTCCAGTTTGCGGACGGGGCGGTGATCGCGCAGATGGGAATGCCGGACATGCGCCTTCCGATTCAGTATGCGATGTTTTATCCGGACAGGCGGCCGATGGAGACGGAGCGTCTGGATCTGTTCAGGCTGGGGAGCATCAGCTTTGCCCGCCCGGACATGGAAACCTTCAGAGGGCTCCCCCTTGCATATGCCGCGATGAAAAAGGGCGGCTCGATGCCGACGGTTTTCAACGCTGCCAATGAGGCAGCTGTCGCGCGGTTCCTGGACAGAAGGATTTCCTTCCTTCAGATTTATGAAATGATCGAGGAATGCTGCAGCATGCATAAGGTTATCCCGAACCCGACGGTACAGGAGATCCTGGATGTACAGAAGAGTGTGATGGAGCACATCAGAACCGTCTGGGACAAGGATTGAGGAAGGATTGAGAGAACCGGATGAATATCCTCATTGCGATCATTGTATTCAGTGTCCTGATTCTGTTCCATGAATTCGGGCATTTTCTCCTTGCAAGGCTCTGCAGGGTTCGTGTCATTGAATTTTCGCTCGGGATGGGACCCCGCCTCCTTTCACATGTATCACGCAGGTCTGGAACAAGATACTCTCTGAAGCTTTTTCCGTTTGGCGGAAGCTGCGAGATGAAGGGAGAGTTTTCAGAGGAAGAAGAGAAGGAAGACAAACAGGAGGGCGGTGCGGACGACGGAGAGGCTGGAGACGGAACCGGCGACTCGTTTGAGAGCAAACGGGTCTGGCAGCGGATGCTGATTGTGGCGGCGGGACCGATCTTCAACTTCATTCTGGCTTTTCTCTTTGCACTTTTCCTGATCGGGCAGGCAGGATATGACCCGCCGGTCGTTCTTGAGGTCGAGGATGGATCGCCGGCTGCGCAGGCCGGTATCGAGGCAGGGGACTGGATCACGAAGATCGGACGGTCTGCGATCTCCCTCCAAAGAGATATTTCGGTCTATACCATGCTGCACAGCACGGCGTTTTCATCCGGTCGTCCGGTCACTGTCCACTGGACACATGAGGGAGAAGAACGGTCGGCTCAGATCGTTCCGGAAGAGAGTGCTGACGGCCGGTACCTGCTTGGAATCTCAACATCCTCTCAGTACAGACTTCATGGCGGGGTTCTGACAACGGTCCGCTACAGTTTCCTTGAGACAGGATATTGGATCCGGATTACCTTCGACAGTCTCGGTATGCTCTTGAGAGGGCAGGTTTCCGCAGATGACGTCTCAGGACCAGTCCGGATTGTCAAGACAATCAGTGACACGGTGGAGGAATCGAGGGAGGACGGGGCCCTGTATGTATGGCTGAATGTGCTCCAAGTCGCAATCCTGCTGTCGGCAAATCTCGGTGTCATGAACCTGCTGCCACTTCCGGCGCTGGACGGCGGGAGACTTCTGTTTCTGGTGGTGGAAGCGGTGACCCGGCGGAAGCCTGACAGAAGGTTCGAGCAGGCGGTCAATTATGCCGGATTTATGGTGCTGATGGGGCTGGCACTCCTTCTGGTGTTCCATGATCTTCAGACAATTTTTCGATAATTTAAAATAAATATCGAATTTCATCCGCTTCCGGAATTGACGGATGAAGTCTGATTTGAGACGAAAGCATGCAATTATTTCTCTGAAAGCCAGGATCACGAAAAATAATTGGAACAATAATCCAAAGAAACAAATTATTGTTGTGCATTCTAACCTAAAACAAATCGAAATATTTTTCAAAAACAGCACATTGTACCCTTGAAAGCAGAGTGACAGCGGTGATACAATACGCTCAACTCATAAAGGAGGACATGATTATGAAAAAATTTGTATGTGTTGCGATGTCCGGTGTACTGGCTGCTTCCTTCGCAGTCAGCGCTTCTGCTGCTGATCAGATCAAGGTCGGCGGAATCGGGCCTACGACCGGGCCGGCTGCCATCTACGGCACAGCTGCCATGTATGGTGAGCAGATTGCTGTGGACGAGGTGAACAAGGCAGGAGGAGCCGTCCAGTTTGACTGGAAGTTCGAGGATGACACGCATGATGCCGAGACCTCTGTCAATGCCTACAACAGCCTGAAGGACTGGGGCATGCAGATTCTGGCAGGAACCGTCACCACGAACCCGTGCCTGGCTGTCGGCGCAGAGGCAGTCAATGACAACATGTTCATGATGACACCGTCCGCTTCCTCACAGGATGTCATCGATACAGGTGACAATGTCTTCCAGATTTGCTTTACAGACCCGAACCAGGGAACTGCTTCGGCAGACTATATCTCCAGCAAGAAGCTCGGAACAAAGATCGGTGTGATCTACAATTCTTCCGATGCGTACTCAAGCGGAATTAACACCAACTTCCAGGCTGAAGCATCCAAGGTCGGCCTTCAGGTTGTCGCGAATGAAGCCTTCACGGATGATAACTCTACGGACCTGACCACGCAGGTTCAGGCCTGCAAGGATGCCGGCGCAGATCTTGTCTTCCTTCCGATTTACTACACACCGGCCAGCCAGATTCTGAAGGCTGCAAACGACATGGGCTACAAGCCGAAGTTCTTCGGCTGCGATGGGCTTGACGGAATCCTCGGTGTCGAGGGCTTTGATACTTCCCTTGCAGAGGGTGTCATGCTGCTGACTCCGTTCGTCGCAACCTCCGCTGACAAGGCTACGCAGGATTTCGTTGCCAAGTACAAGGAAGTCTCAAAGGGTGATACACCGAACCAGTTCGCTGCAGATGCCTATGATGTCATCAAGGTTCTTGCCAAGGCCGGAGAGAAGGCAGGGATCACGGCCGATATGAGCGCTTCCGATATCTGCGATGCACTCAAGGCGACGATCACGGATCCGAGCTTCACCTATGACGGCCTGACCGGTACCGGGATGACCTGGGATGCTTCCGGCGCCGTCAGCAAGGAGCCGAAGGGCATGATCATCGAGAATGGTGAGTATCAGCCGATCGACGGCGAAAGCGTCAGCGCTTCCACCGAAGCTGAGACAGAGTCAGAGTAATCGATTGGCTTTCCAGGAAAGGGGGCTGGCGGTATGCAGCCCCCTTCTTCCTGCCTGATGAATGACGTTTGAGCCGCAGGAGGATTGAGATGCAGTTTTTATCTTATCTGGTCAGAGGCATATCACTGGGAAGCGTGTATGCGCTGATCGCCCTGGGATACACGATGGTGTACGGCATCGCCAAGATGCTGAACTTCGCCCATGGCGATATCATCATGGTCGGTGGATATGTTGTGTTCTTCACGTTTTGCCAGGGCGGTATGAATCCCTGGCTTTCAATGATTCTTGCGATTGTCGTCTGTACTCTTCTGGGCATTACGATTGAGCGGATCGCATACAGACCGCTGAGAGGGGCAGCATCTCTGGCTGTGCTGATCACAGCCATCGGCGTGAGCTATTTCCTTGAGAATGGAGCGATGCTTCTGTGGTCGTCTGAGCCGAAGTCCTTCACGTCCATCGTCAGTCTTCCGGCCTTGAATCTGTTTGGCGGCAGTCTGCAGATCTCTGCGGAGACAATTGTGACGATTGTGACTTCGCTCGTGATCATGTTTGTGCTGATCTGGTTTGTCAACAATACCCGGCCCGGCCATGCCATGCAGGCGGTTTCAGAGGACAGAGGAGCGGCGCAGCTGATGGGGATCAATGTCAATGCCATCATCTCCCTGACTTTTGCAATCGGATCCGGACTGGCGGCCATTGCAGGAGCGCTTCTTCTTTCCTCGTATCCGACGCTGGTTCCGACAACCGGTGCAATGCCGGGCATCAAGGCATTCGTAGCAGCTGTCTTCGGAGGGATCGGATCCATCCCCGGCGCTTTCGTCGGCGGAATCCTTCTTGGCATTATCGAGAACCTTTCCAAAGCCTATATTTCAACGCAGCTGTCTGATGCAATTGTGTTCCTGGTTCTGATCGTTGTCCTTCTTGTCAAGCCATCAGGCCTTCTCGGGAAGAAAGCAACTGTGAAAGTGTGAGGTGAACATATGGCGAAACAGAAAAAAATAAGCAAGGCAGCCAGAACCTATCTCACATCCTTCATCCTGGTCGGAGGGTTCTGGGGCGCAATCGAGGCTGTGAAGCTCTCCGGCGGTCTTTCTTCGAAGGCAGCCGGGCTGTTGATCCCGGTCTGCGCGTATATCATGATGGCAATTTCCCTGAACCTGGTTGTCGGTTTCCTCGGGGAACTTTCCCTGGGACATGCCGCATTCATGAGTGCAGGGGCATTTGCAGGCGTCTTTTTCTACAACACAGCCGGGGCGGGGATGCCGGAAGGGGCGGCGATTGTGCTTGCTTTCCTGATTGGCGGACTTGCAGCCGGAATTTTCGGTGTGATCGTCGGCGTGCCTGTTCTGAGACTCTCCGGAGACTATCTGGCCATCGTCACGCTGGCATTCGGTGAGATTCTGAAGAATGTCCTGAATTCTCTTTATATTGGAGCAGACAGCGCCGGGCTTCATTTCTCCCTGAAGGATCAGTTTTCTCTGAATATGGAGCCGACCGGAAAGGTACTGATGAAGGGTGCAATGGGCATCACAGGGATCAGGAAGTTTTCCGTTTTCTCGGTTGGGATTCTGCTGATTGCGCTGACGCTTCTTTTTGTTCTGAATCTGATGAATTCCAGGGCCGGACGGGCGATCACCGCGATCCGGGATGATGACATTGCGGCAAAGTCAATCGGAATCAATCTCACAAAGTACAAGCTGATGGCGTTTGTATCCTCTGCAGTCATTGCGGGATTTGCAGGGGTTCTCTACGGATTGAATTTCGCATCTCTTGTCGCGAAGAAGTTTGACTACAACCTGTCCATCAACATTCTGGTCATGGTCGTTCTCGGCGGAATGGGAAGCATCCCCGGGGCTATCATTGCGGCTATCGTGCTGACGGTGCTGCCGGAGCTTCTGAGAGGCTTCAGTCAGTACAGGATGTTCATTTATTCGATTGTACTGATTGTCATGATGCTCTTCAACCGTGCACCTGCCTTCGTGATGTGGAGGCAGAGACTGGCGCTGAAGCTCCGCTCCGGGAAAGCAGGCCCGGGGACTGGAGATGCCGGAAAGAAGAAGGGGTGATCGGGAATGGCACTGCTTGAGGTAAAGAATCTCGGAATCTCCTTCGGCGGTCTGCAGGCTGTCCAGGGGCTGAACATGAGCATTGAAAGCGGGCATCTGTACGGACTGATCGGACCGAACGGAGCCGGAAAAACGACGGCCTTCAATATGCTGACCGGCATGTATACACCGACCGAGGGGATCATCACCTTCGACGGCGTCAACATAACCGGAAAGGGACCTGAATACATCTCGAAGGCCGGAATTGCAAGAACGTTCCAGAACATCAGGCTGTTCAATGCCATGTCTGTTTTGGACAACGTCAAGGTCGGCATGCACAACCGGGTTACGTACAGCATGCTTGACGGTGTGCTGCGGACGAAGAAGTACAGGGACAAGGAAGCGGAGATGAATGAGAAGGCGCGCAGGCTTCTGGACGTCTTCGGGATCGGAGACAAGGCGGATTACGCAGCATCCCAGCTTCCTTACGGGCAGCAGAGAAAGCTTGAGATCTGCCGTGCGCTCGCTTCAGATCCGAAGCTGCTGCTTCTTGATGAGCCGGCTGCCGGCATGAACCCGAACGAGACACAGGAGCTGATGGAGACGGTCCGGAAGGTCCGTGACGACTTCGGAATCGCCATCCTCCTGATCGAGCATGATATGAAGTTTGTCATGGGAATCTGCGAGGAGATCACGGTGCTGGAGTATGGCAAGACGATTGCCCATGGCGATCCGCAGACGGTATCCAACGATCCGGAAGTGATCGCGGCTTATCTGGGAGGAGATGACGAAGACTGATGGGTGAACTGCTGAAGGTAGAAGATATCAACGTATACTACGGGTCCATCCACGCCATCAAGGATGTCTCCTTCCATGTGGATGAAGGTGAGATCGTCACTATGATCGGTGCAAATGGGGCCGGCAAGACGACCACGATGCATACAATCTCCGGTCTGCTTCGCTCAGAGACCGGCAAGATTGTCTATGAGGGGAAGACCATTTCAAAGATGGAGCCGCACAAAATCGTGTCCCTGGGGCTCGCGCAGTGCCCGGAGGGGCGGCGTGTCTTCTCCGGACTGAGCGTGTCTGAAAACCTGGAGATGGGAGCGTATTCAAGAAAAGATGGAAAGGATGCCATCGCAAAGGACTTCGACATGGTCTACGGCTTGTTCCCAAGGCTGAAGGAACGGAAGAACCAGCCCGCTGGAACTCTGTCCGGCGGCGAGCAGCAGATGCTGGCAATCGCGCGTGCACTGATGGGAAAGCCGAAGATGCTGCTTCTTGATGAGCCTTCAATGGGACTGTCGCCGCTTTTGGTAAAGGAAATTTTCCGAATTATTGAGACGATCAACAAGGATCAGGGCGTCACGGTTCTTCTGGTTGAGCAGAACGCAAAGATGGCACTGAACATTGCCGACAGAGGGTATGTCCTTGAAACTGGAAATGTCACGATGGAAGGGAAGGCTTCTGACCTTGCGAATGACCCAGCGGTGAAGAACGCTTATCTGGGCGGGGCAAAATAAACAGTTCATACAGATTTTATATGTAAGCGCCAGGCGGTATGCCTGGCGTTTTTGTGTCAGCACTTGTGCCAGCAGTTTCACCAGCACTTGTCTGTATCAGGCACTTTTGTTGCGGAGGTGAGCTCCTGGTATTATACTGTTTCACAGGCATGCAAGAAGAGCGATAGAATGAACGGAGCAACTTGGATCATGATGAAGAGCCAGAAAAAAATGATGGTACTGGGGGCCAGTTACTCCCAGATTCCCCTGATGAAGGCAGCCAGAAGGCTTGGCCTGCATGTGACGGCGGTCTCGATCAAAGGACCTTACCAGGGGTTTGATTATGCGGATGACGTAGTGTACGCCGATATCACAAATCCGGAGGAAGTGCTGAGAGCTGCAGAGGAAAAACGGGTCGACGGTGTGACAACCTGCTGTATGGATCTCGGGGTTGAGGCGATGGGAGTTGTGAATGAGCGCCTGCATCTTTCGGGCCCGGGAATATTTGCCGCAAAGGCGGCCAGAAACAAGGCGGTCGAGAAGCAGGCATACCGGGAGCATGGTGTTCCGACGGCGGCGTTTTGCTTTGTACATTCTCAGGATGAATTGAAAAAGGCACTCTCAGGCATGCAGTATCCGGTGATCCTGAAGGCAGCAGACCAGATGGGGAGCCGCGGAATCCGGAGGGCGGACAACGAAGCAGAGGCGACTCTGGCATATGAATATGCGATGGCGGCGACAAAGGAGAATTTCTGCATTCTGGAGGAGTTCCTGGAGGGAACGATGTTCGGCGTGGAGGCCATGATGTCGAACGGAAAGCTGGCTTATGTTCTGCCGCTCGGCAATGATCTTCTGGATGGCAATCCGCCGTTCCCGATCGGGCATTATGTCCCCTGGGCGCAGGGAGAATCGATCCGGGGGAAGATCGAGGATCTCGTGAGAGCAGTTGCAGAAGCGCTTCATTTCGACAACTGTGCGATGGATCTGGACTGCATGTATAAGGATGGGAAAGTCTATGTGATTGAAGCCACAGCACGGGCCGGCGCCACCTGTATCACGGACACAGTCGGCATCTATTACGGGATTGATTATTATGAGGCGATCGTGAAGGCTGCGATGGGGATTGATGTCTCGGAGATGTTCCAGACTCCTGCAAAACAGCGCACCCCGAATGTGAGCAGGCTGCTGTTTGCGGACAGGGAGGGGATAGTGAGCCGCATCGATGTGCCGGCACCCGGCGAGCTGCCGGATGGTGTCGTGGATCTTTCCTTTAACATCTCAGAGGGAAGCCATGTGCAGAAGGTCACAAACGGAAGGGACAGGATCGGCCAGCTGATTGTGAGAGGGGAAAGTATCGAAGCCTGCAGAAAGCTGGAAAGAGAAGTGCTGAGCCAGATTCATCTTGAGTATAGGGAGTAAGGATAATTATGAAGCTATCGATCGTTGTCCCATGCTATAATTCCGAGCATACAATCGGAAAGCTTGTGGATCTTTGTATGCAGGAGTTCAACAACAAAGACGGCTGGGAGCTGGAGATGGTTCTCGTCAATGATTTTTCAAGGGACGGGACGTTCAATACCATACAGGGGATCTGTGAAAAGTACCCGAATGTCAAGGGAATTAACCTTGCAAAGAACTTCGGCCAGCATGGCGCGCTGATGTGTGCGTTCCAGTATGTGACAGGGGATGTGGTCTGCGGGATTGATGATGACCTGCAGAGCCATCCGGCTCAGATCCATCAGCTGCTCGACAAGCTCCTGGAAGGGGATGGTTATGATGTCGTCTTCGGAAAGTACAGGAAAAGGCAGTTTGGGTGGTTCAAGAATCTGACCGGAAAGATCAGTCAGTGGCTGCTGTTCCGTCTGACTGACCGTCCCAAGGGGGTCGAGATGAGCGCGTTCTGGGCAGCCAGAAGATATGTCATCGATGAAGTGAGAAAGTACCGGGGAACGGACGCCTTCATCCAGCTTCTGTTTGCCAGGACAACCAGACGAATGGCGGATGTGGAGGTCGACCACTATGCGCGGGAGGTCGGAAGCTCCAACTACACATTCAGAAAAGAAATGAAGCTGTTCATGACGTTCATGAGCTTCTCTGTCATTCCGCTTCACCTGGCAACCTGGCTCGGCGCTTTGTTTTCAGTGACAGGCTTCGTCTGGGCGATTGTCATTCTGGTTCAGAAGCTGATGAACCAGGATCTTCAAATCGGCTGGCCATCTCTGATGGTTGTGATCCTGATTACGGGCGGCTTCCTGTTTCTGATGCTCGGGATTATCGGAAGCTATATCGGAAAGATCATCATGACAGAAAACCATTCGCCACTCTATGTCGTCAGAGATGAGCTGAACACAGGCAGCGTACAAAAGACGGAACGTCAGATTTTACCGGAAAACGGCCAGGCAAGCCGGACTTCCGACTGAGAAAACAAGTTGAAGGAGCTCACAGGGCATCGGGCTGAGGGAGATAGGGAAGGAGTGCTTCCCTGTCTTCGGCCTTGAACAGGAAGTAGCCGAACCGGGAGGCGCTGTCTGTCACAGCTTCCGATGTCACAGGATGAATTTCGTATGACAGGAGGTACTCCGGGTGTTCATTTCTAAGGCGATCGAATACCGCAATATCCTTCTGACTGAAGATGAAGCGGACAGCGGCAGCTTCCTTCTTCCTGGAAGGCACAAGAATCGGTTCTTCTCCCAGTGCAATCCGGATTACCTGTTCAATAAAGTCGATCCCTGTAGAGATATTGACAAGCGAACTTCCGATGAGGTCTCCGCCCATTCTTCCGCCGATCTCAATCAGGCGGATTACTCCATCCGAATTGATCTTCAATTCGCTGTGAGAGGCGCCATTCTGAATCTTCAGAGAATCCAGTGCATGTGTGACAATTTGAATGACCCGTTTTTCTGTCTCCGGGTCTACGAAAGCCGGCTCCAGATGTCCGGTTTCGATGAAGTGCGGCGCGCCTGTCGTATACTTCTGGGTCATTGCAAGAAAGTGATGGTTTCCGCGAAAGGACAGAAATTCGACGCTGTACTCCTGTCCTGTCACAAATTCCTCGACCAGTGCCTTTTTTTCAAAACTCTCCGCTTTTGCTTCTTCGATGGCGCTTTCCAGCCCCTGCTCAGAGAAAAGCTCCGTAATTCCTCGGCTCCCGGATCGGTCGGTTGGCTTGACGATGACCGGATAGCAGAGCTTTATGCCCTCCAGGTCGGATATGGACGAGACGAGGATACTTCTGGGAGAAGGATCTCCATTCAGATCGAAGGCTTTCCGCATCAGATGCTTGTTTGTGGAAAGTTCTGTTGATTCCATGGAGTTACCCGGAAGCCCCATTTTTTCCGCAACATAGTTTACAGTAACGACTGCAAGGTCGGATGCAATCGTACAGATGCCATCGATCCCGATCTCTCTGCATTCCTCCAGAATCTTCTCTTTTTCGACGATTGAAAGCGGATAGAAGAAATCAGCTGTCCGTTCGCCGATGTCACCGGTCTTCCATGCAAACACATGGGTCTGACAACCAAGCTCCCTGGCCTTTTTGATCAGAGGCTCCTGAAGGTAGGAAGCTCCGATAATCGCAAGTTTTTTCATAGTTATTATCCTCTACTGATGGCAGATTTTTCGGTTATCTGCACTGAACGATAAACCATCGGATGATCTTTTTTCCAGCATTTTTTCTGCTGCCATGCTCCGGATGATACTGAAATGCATAGATTGGAAGGGTTTCGTGCTGGATGGCCTCGATGCATCTCTTTTTGTCAGTCGAGTACTGTGTGGCGATCAAACCATTGCCGAGCCGTTTGATAGACTGATGGTGCGCATGGAGCAGTGTGGCAGTGGGACCGAGCGTGTGGTACAGCGCGCTGGCGGGGGTCACAGAAACCTTCATCTGTTTCATCCGGTGACTCCTTCCGATGTTTTGGTACAGGGTCCCTCCGAAGTAGACATTGAGAAGCTGAAGTCCCCGGCAGACACCCAGAATGGGTTTTCGTGCACGGACAAACTGGCTGATGGCGTAAAGCTGAAGACTGTCCCGGGCAGAAGAGACATTTCTCGATCCTCTGTTTTTTTCATGGTATAGGGCAGGGTTGACATCGCCGCCACCAGGAAGCGCAAGCCCGTCGTAGGAGGCTGCGCGAATCTTCTTTTTCGTGGTGACGAGTACAGGGGTTCCGCCGTTTTTTCTGATGGACGACATGAGGGAGGCAGCATCGCTGCTGCGCCGTGTATCGACAACACAGATTCGGGGAACACTCATTGCATTTGCATGCAATGGGAAGGATAATAGAAACAGAAAGCAGAACAGCATCATCAGGTGCCAGGCTCTTTTCATGGTGTGGGATAACATAGCTGAACTCCGTTTCTATGATTACAGTGTGTCAAAAGTCCTCCACCACACATGCTTGCATGCAAGTGGTGGCAGGACTTATTGACACGCCCCACATGAGGCATGAAGTGGCGCGCAGGCGGCACGAGAATGCCTCATGTGGCAGCGTGGTGGGAGTTGCGGAGCAACGAAACCACGCGTAATCATAAATGAGTGGCAAAAGGTACTTTTGACACTCATATCTTTCTATGAATTTCAAACATCAAAGATTCTACTACTGTTTTCCGGATATTTCCATGGCTGAAAATGACGGAAGCTATGTATTGGAATATTGATTAAACAAGTCCCCTTCAAGTCCGACTCATCTTGTGTTATGATGGCTTCAGAACTTTTATTCCTGAGAGGAGGAAATGTACATGAGCAGAGAACTGTGCGCAGCTGCTTCAGCTTCTGAGGCGGTCATCATGAGGGATGCCTCATCCGCATATCTGGCCGGTGGCACAGAGCTTCTGCGCTCCGGAACAGAGCGAAGCGCAGACCGGCTGATCATGCTGAAAAACATCCCGGAGCTGAAGGGAGTCTCTGGAGAGACACCAGAGGCTGTCCGCATCGGGAGCATGACAACATTCCAGGAGGCTTTGGGATCGGACCTGGTGCCGGCGTATCTAAAGGAAGCTCTCCGGTACATGGCATCCAGAACAAAGCGGGACATGGCAACCATCGGCGGGAATGTGGCGCTCATGCGGGATGACTCTTATCTGGCGGCAACGCTGATCGCCGCGCATGCGAAGCTGGAGCTTTTGCACTGGGCAAAACCGGATTCTGGTGAATCAGTACAGGATCGGTCCGGATGCCCTGACAAGAACGGATCGGATCTGGAGGAGGCTTCACAGGTCAGAGGTGATCAGCCGGTACGCGAGGCCATCTGCATCCGGCGCTATCTGCAGCACCGGGAGGAATACCAGAAAGACCTGATCACGGCGATTATGGTCAGAACAGATATCTGCGTTGTCTCGAAGCGGTATGCAAACACAGCAGAGAGCCACTCTTATCTGACGGCAGCGATGGGATATGCGGACGGTCGTTTCAGAGTGGGTGTCTCTGTAAAGAATGCCGGGGTATTCTTCCCGAAGGAATTCTCTGACAGCCTTGGAGAGGATGAGAATGCAGAGACATTTGCGCGCTTTGCAAACAGCTGGGCAGGGCTGGACATCCCGGATGATCTGTACGGGAGCACGGCTTACAAGCGGTATCTGCTGGGGGTAACCCTTGAGAATCTGTACCGATCTCTGAAAGAGAGGATTTCATCCGGCCAAAGGACGGATGGTAGAAAGGGGGAAACGGAAGCATGAAGATATCCTGTGTGATCAACCATGTACCGAGAACCTTTGATGTAGATCCGATGATGAGCCTGCGGGAGCTGCTGGTTTCTGCGGGGCATGTCTGCGTCCGCGACTCGGACGACTCCGAGGGGTTCTGCGGAAGTGATACAGTTCTGGTTGACGGGACACCTGTCTATTCGAATCTGTATCTTGCAGGGGAGGCTGATGGCTGCGACATTCTGACACCGGACGGGCTTGGTGACGCCGGCCATCTGTCGGATGTACAGCAGGCAATGATCGATGCAGGGGTTGTGCAGAGCGCCTACAACGCACCGGCGGCGGCTTTGCTTTTGACATGGCTGCTGGAGAACAACCCGGATCCGACAAAGGAAGAGATCGAGGATGCGCTTTCAGGGATTTTTATCCGGGATGCATCATATGAGCATTACTTCCTTGCAGTTCAGCTGGTACGGGAGAGAAGAAAGCTTGGCCACTATGAGACCAAAACTGCGCCGATCTTCCGCGAGCAGCTCAGAGAGATCGGGACGCCGGACGGCAAGGTGGACGGTCCGGCACTCGTCAGCGGTCAGCGGGCGTATGTCGAGGACTATGTTTCACCTGACGCCTGTGTCCTGGTTGTCCTGCGGTCTCCCTATGCCAGCGCCTACATCAAATCGATTGACACAGCTGAGGCGGAAAAGGTTCCGGGTGTCGTGAAGATCATCACGGCGGCCAATTGTCCGGACATCTACTATATGCAGGCGGGGCAGGGGAATCCGGAGCCGTCTCCACATGACAGGAGGCTGTTTAACTGGAAGGTCCGCCATGTCGGAGACCGGGTCGCGGGGATTGTCGCGGAGACAAAGGAAGCCGCCGAGCAGGCGAAGAATCTGATTCATGTCGAGTATGAAGTGCTGAAACCGGTGCTGACTGTCGAGGAAGCCATGGCGGAAGGCGCACCGGCCGTACACAATGGTCCGGTGGAATACCGTGCCGGTGCACCGGCGGATCTGGATTCCTACAACGATCAGGCATCGAAGGATCCACGGGAAGGCAAGGTGGTCTATCAGTTCCCACTCGGCGCAGATATTCATCACAACATTGCAGCGTCCAACAGGGGCGGTATCGGGGATGTGGAGAAAGCGTTCGCAGAGGCGGACGCTGTTGTGGAGCGAACCTACCAGACCAGCCAGATCCAGCATACGCCGCTGGAGCCGCATGTCTGCTTCGCAAGAATGGAGGGCGGCCGTCTGACCGTCTATGCGTCCACCCAGGTGCCATATCACGTGCGCAGGATTGTGGGCTGGGTTACGGGGCTGCCCGAGAACCGGATTCATGTTGTCAAGACAAGAGTCGGCGGCGGCTATGGCTCGAAGCAGGATATCCTGGTCGAGGATCTGACCGCGTATGCGGCTTATGTGACCGGGCGGCCGGTTTACTGCAGAAATACCAGGGAAGAGGAATTCATTGCCTGCTCAACCCGTCATCCGATGAGGATGCGCGTGAAGATGGCCGGCATGAAGGACGGACGGATCACCGGTATCTTCATGGAAGTGCGCGCGAATACCGGTCCATACGGCAACCATTGCCTGACCGTCCCGATGAACAGCTGTTCCAAGACACTGCCGCTGTTCAAGTGCCCGAATATGGCATACGACCTGAAGGTTTACTACACCAACACCCCTCCGGCCGGCGCCTATCAGGGATACGGGACGCCGAAGGGCAACTATGCGCTGATGATGGCGATGGCGGAGCTTGCGGACAAGCTCGGCTGCGATTACAAGGACATGGTCCTGAAGAACCATGTCGAGACAGGATATCGGCTGGATATCCTGAAGGGACTTGGTGAAGGCCGGGAGGGCAATGTGGTTCCGGTCGGCTCCTGCGGCCTCAGGGAGGCAATTCTGAAAGGCTGCGATATGATTCACTGGGGCGTCAGGGAGCAGTCTGACGATCCGGACGTCAGGATTGGAAAAGGCTTTGCCATGATCATGCAGGGCAGCGGTCTGCCGGGGCTGGATCATGCCGAGGCGATTGCCAAGATGGAGACAGACGGGACAGTGATTCTGAACAGTGGGTGTGCCGACATCGGGACAGGGCTGGACACTGTCTGCGCCAAGATTGTCAGCGAGGTTATGTGCATGCCGATGGAGCATGTGACGGTTCTGTCAGGGGACACCGACGCAGCCGCATTTGACACCGGTTCCTATGCGTCCTCCGGTACGTTCTTCAGCGGAAATGCGGCACTGGATGCGGCAAAGAAGCTGAAGGAGGGGGTGTTGAAAGAGGCAGCGCTTCAGCTCGGGGAGGAGGAGACCGACCTTGATCTCCGGATGCCGGGCGAGGTGTTCTCGAGGAAGACCGGTGCAGTACTCAGCTATGGGGAGCTCTCCCACACGGCCTGCAGCGGAAGCGGCAGAGGGATGGTTGTCGCGCATGGCTCGTATGTGACAACGGCATCCTCCGTGCCGTACGGCGCTCACTTTGCAGAGGTGGCTGTCAACGTCCGTACTGGGGAGATCAAAGTCCGAAAGTTCTACGCACTTCAGGATGCCGGAACACCGATCAATCCGGAGCTGGCGCTCTGCCAGATGTACGGTGCAGCGCTCAAGTCAATCGGTCATACTCTCTATGAGGGGATGATTCTTGACAAGAACGGCGTCTGTCTGAATGCCAATATGACGGATTACGGCGTACCGATGGTCTGGGAACAGCCGGATGATTTCAAGGCAGTGCTGATCGATGTGAATGATGAATACGGACCGTTCGGCGCCAAGTCGATCTCCGAGATCGCCTGCAACGGCGCGGCGCCGGCCATCGGGATTGCAATCCATGACGCCTGCGGCGTCTGGATGGACAGCTGGCCGATGACACCGGAGAAGATTCTCAGAAAACTTGGAAAAATCTGAAACAAACCAGAACCCTGTGAAAGAGGCTTCCTGTGCAGCGGGAAGCCTCCCCGGGCTGCGGGAAGTATGGAATGATCCTGCATGATTGTGGTTTTGCGTAACTTTTTCTGGAAGGAGAGAATCAGGTCGGGGATGAAATAGAGGGATAATATAATCAAGCTTGTTGAAAGTGTATTATTATACAACTGTGAACAAAATGTGTCTAAAATTTTTGCGGCAAAACGTGCGGCAAAAAAATTTCAGGGTGTCTTACAGAAAGTAGAAGGGGCTGCAACTGCAAATTAAATCATTGCAATCGCAACCCCTCGCTTTGAGCCGGAACCCGGGCTTGAACCGGGGACCTACGCATTACGAATGCGTCGCTCTACCAACTGAGCTAATCCGGCTTACTATAATCTGTGGGCTTGAAAAACAGGAATCATGATCTGTCCACACCCCTCAGCAACATTGCCATTATATCGGCTCTTTCATAAAGATGCAAGTACTTTTTGGCTTAAATTTTCAATCGGTTTTCAATCAAAGTAAGCACCACATAAGCATATGATCCAATTTGTGTTATGGATTTACATATCCATTAACCCTTAGATGAGCGAATAAGCAGAATTACACTCATCTTTTGACAAAAACATTTGTGGGAGCCTGATACAGATAGTCTTCGTCATATTGATCTCTGCTTTTTCTAATAGTAAAATTTTGTAGCAGAAAAGAAGTTTTATTCTGTTTGACAATCGAGTGGTACCTCATGCACAAAGCAATGGCGCAGGCAGCCTGTGAATTCTAGGAGAACGACGGGCTGGGCATCGCCGGAAAGGTTGCTATTCTGATTTTGTTGGGTACGGAGGACGATATCTGGGCTACCTGATTATTATGACATTGACCAGGTCCGAGATCCTGAAAACCGTTTTCATGGGCGCAGTGCTGACGCTGCTGTGCTTTCTGGTCCGGGAGATCTCCGGGTATGAATATGCGGATCTGCTGATGGCAGTGGCACTGTTTCTTTCGCCGCTTCCGATGTTCAGCCAGACGGTCGGCTGGGTCTCCGGCTATGCCAATTATGTGACCAGCGTAACCTTTACGATGATCTATATGGCTTGGTTCCTCCGGTTTTTGAAGCAGAAAGAGCCGAAAAAATGCGTGGTGCACGTAGTTTTGCTGGCACTTCTGGGCCTGGCGAACACTCTGATCGTGGAACACTTTACCATCTACAACATAGTACTGGCCGCTGTGACGGCTGTATATTCATATCGGAAGTTTGGGAAAAGAGGAGAGTCTTTTTTGGAGCGTACGTATTTCTGGTGCTGATCAGTTGCATGCTGGTGGAAACACTTCCGGATAAGAGCAGAAGAGTGTGGAGAAGCAGGACAGCCGGGATGATCCTGGGGCTGGCAGCGGCTGGACTTTGCCTGTATGATACCTGTATCTATCGGCAGATCGATCGGGCGGACCGGCAGCGGCTGGAACAGATCCGGCAGCAGGCGGAAGAAGGCACAAAAACAGTGGTTCTGCACCCACTCAAACATGAGGGATATGTTCATGACATCAGCGCAGTCGAAAAAAATAACGTGAGAGGATATAAGAGTTTTTACGGTCTGCCGGAGGAACTGGAGATTCTTCCAGATGAAAGTGACTAAAAAGACGGATCAAATTGCTGAACCAACGGAGGTTTCACACTGATGAAGTATACTGCTATTGAAAAGGAGCTTCCGGCTCATGAGCTGGAAGCAGATTTTGAACGTGCACAGAAAATTGAGAAGTGGAGGATTGGAGAAAAGGCGCTGTTTCAGACAAACGGCTTGTTTTCAATAAAATATCTTCCATTATCATCCATCATAAAGGCGTATCCGCACGATTTTCAGATCAAGGGAGGATGCAGCTGCGCCGGAACATACCCGTCGAGGGGAGTCGTCGTAGCATATGAAGGTGGTGGGATCCTGAAGCTCATTCCGAACCGGGAAAGGGAGGCTGATGAATTGATCGCGGCAATCAAGGTCAGGATTCCCGGCCTGGATACGGAGATCCCGGAGCGTTACCGGAGTGAGACAAGAGAGAAGTATTGATAAGGGACTCTCTGGATGTAACGAAACATCCACAATAATATTACGAATAAATTAAGAAACATAATAGTTGATTTACAAAATGTAATAGTTTATCATATTTGACGAAATGGATTTCCGGGGGAGGATATGGATATGAGGCCAGTGTTCAAAAAGATTGCCTGTTTCTTTCTCGCTGGATTGCTTACATGCTCTGGGGTGCAGTCTGCTTTTGCGGCTGACATAGATAGACAGGGAGTTGTTCAGGAGCAACAGACATTACCTGCAGACGAAGCGGAAAATTCAGATAATCGTGTGGCAGACACCTTGACTCAGGGAACGGCCGCATCATCGATGACCGATCTGCAGCTGCCGGCAAAGGTCAGGCGGCTTGCACTGCAATACTCGAGAGAGCAAAAAAAAGCGCTGCATTTCAGGCAGCCTCTTATTCAGGTGGTTCGAAACCGGAAGGTTGCTCTGTCTTTCAATAAAAAAGTATCCGGTATCGTCTACAAATCCTCAAATCCGAAGACCGTTACAGTTAATAAAAGAGGAATCATTACATCACGGAAAAAAGGATATGCTGTCATAACGGCAAAATATAAAAAGAATGTTTGTCATACCGTGATTTATGTATTTCCACGGCGAAACACGCTTGCCGGGAAGGTGAATGCCCGGAATGCCTCTGCGCTTGCTGCTTTGAATGCCGGAAGAGCATCGGCCAGGAATTACAGAAAAAAGACGATTGTGATTGCCGGGAGTTCTTCCGCTGACCGCTGGTCTTCCGTTTCTGAGGCGCTCCCAGGCTTCAATGTTGTGAACACAGCAATCGGGGGCTCCACCGCAGAAGAGTGGGGACAGCTTTATACGAAGCTGATCCTTCCGTATCACCCGGATGCGGTTATTCTGCTTGTCGGCAGCAACGATATTGGAAAGTATGGCGCAATCAGTGGTGAGGAGTGCGCTGCGAGGATTCAGAACATTATCAAAGAGCTGAGACAATCACTTGGCGATGAGATACCGATCTTCTACATTTCAATTCTGATCAACTGGAATCGGAAGGCGGCCTGGAAACAGGAAAAGATGTCGAATAAACTGATGAAACAATACTGCAGTACGGCAGCGAATACCTATTATATCGATGTCGCTTCCAAATTTCTGAAGAAGGGGAAACCGAACAAAGCATTGTTTGCTTCTGATAAGCTTCATCCCAATAAGAAAGGGTATCAGATTTTCAAAAAGGTGATTGGAAAAAAGGTAAAACAGGTCATGGGAAGCTGATCCGTCTCAGGTGGCTGACAGGGAGAACAAATTGTGAGTACAAAGAAAAGAACAGCAGCTCTGATATTTGGGCCTGTTCTGATGGTTTTATGCATTTTATTTTTGCCAAGGGCAATCTTCCCGGGCTTTCAGAGCAGAGCGGCAATTGGAACAGTCGCATTCATGGCGTTCTGGTGGGTGACGGGACCAGTTGATTATGCGATTACAGGTTTTCTTCCGATTGTTCTGAATGCGCTATTGCAGATCACCGATATGTCAAAGGTTATTGCCAATTATGCGGATGAGACAATCATGCTGCTTCTTGGAGCCTCGATTCTGACCGTATCCTGGGAATTGACCGGATTGGACCGCCGGATTGCAGCGGCACTGCTGAGTCTGATTGGCGATAATCTCAGGCATCAGATTATCTTCTGGTATCTGTTCGCTGCGGCAATGTCATCCGTCCTTCCGAATGCGGTTGTGGTAGCAACGATTACCCCGATCGCGGTCTCAATGCTGAAATATGTTGGGGAAGGAGACATCGGAAAAAGTGAAAAGGGCAGCAAGCTTCTGCTCACTCTGGTATATGCGGCAGGCGTCGGAGGACTTGCGACTCCGCTCGGAGGGGCAATGAATCTCGTGACAGTCGATTATCTGCAGAAAGTAAGCGGGAAAGAATATATGTATACTTCCTGGGTTCTGCATTTTCTGCCGATTGTTGCAGTCATCATTGTCAGCAATCTGTTATTCCTGTTATGGGGAGTCGGCAAAAAGGACAGCCTCGGTGGTTCGAGGGAATACTTTCTCGCAAACTACAGAAAGATGGGGAAGATGACAAGCGAGCAGAAGTGGTCGCTTGCGCTGTTCATGATGGCGTCCGGGCTCTCATTCACCCGGCAGTTTTACAAGAGCTATCTTCCGGGCATGAAGCCTGCTTATGTATTCATGACTTGTGCAGTCGTTTCATTCCTGCTGCGAAAACCGGACGGAAAAAGACTGCTTACGTGGAAAACAGTCCAGACGAAAGTGATCTGGGAGATGATTTATATTTTTGCCGGTGGCCTGGCAGTCGGGACTCTGATTAATGAGTCAGGAGCTGCGCAGGATATAGGAGATGCGATCTCAAAGCAGGGGCTGAAGGGCGGTCTTATGACGATCTTTGTAATCGTTGCGTTTACGCTGCTTCTGTCCGATGTTACATCCAATACCGCTACCGCAGCTGTATCACTGCCAATCATTGTCTCAATTACAAAGGGAGCCGGACTGGATCCCGTCCCATATATCTATATTGCAACCATTGGTGTGAACCTTTCTTTTATGCTGCCGACTTCGATCAGGGCGATTCCGGTTGGTTATGGATTGTCACCAGGTTATCTTCTGCGCTCCGGTTGGAAGATCACAATTATCATGATATTATTGATGACCGGGGTCAGTTATCTGCTGTTAAACATCTGGCCGTATTTCCGGATACTGGGATGAACGAATACAGCAGGGGCATATTTTATTTATAGGAATAGAGATTCAATAACCGCTGGAAATAGAACACTTGAATCATGAGGAGGAGAAACAAGATGAAAGAGAAGATTCTGGACATATTAAAGAGCATGGATGATTCGATTGATTATCTGTCAGAGACAAAGCTCATAGACGACAAGATTATCGATTCTCTTACACTGACAGCTCTGATTTCTGAACTGGAGAGCGAATTCAACATTGAGATCGATATGGATGACATCATTCCTGAGAATTTTAATTCAATCGATGCAATCGCGGATCTGGTGACAAGACTTCAGGACGAGCAGTGAGACCTTTGTGATGACATTTGTATCTTTTTATTTTCTGCTTTTTCTGGCTGCAACCGCAGTCATCTACTTTATAGTGCCGGTGAGGACAAGGTGGGTTGTGCTCCTTGCGGCAAGTCTTTTGTTTTATGCAAAGGCAGGCTTGACATACCTGCCTTTTATGTTGGGAACGGCACTTCTTACATACGCAGGAGCACGTGCGATTTCTGGAATACATGAGAAAGCTGCGGCTGCCATGGCGTCAGCTTCATCAAAGGAAGAAAAGAAGACTGTGCGAAGACAGGACAAGCGGGCTTCAAGAAGGATTATGTGGGTTGTTGTCCTTCTTGTAATCGCTTATCTGTTCTATACCAAGTTCGCGAAAAAAATTCTTGCGCTGGTTCAGACGTCAGCAGCGGGAGAGAATCCGGCGCTGATGATCATTGTACCCCTCGGGATATCCTATTATACTTTTTCGACAGTCGGGTATGTCCTGGATGTGTACTGGAAGAGATATCCTGCAGAGAAAAATTTCTTTCGCTATCTGCTTTACGTCTGCTATTTCCCGCATATTCTGCAGGGACCGATCGCCAGATATGATAAATTGGGTGTCCAGTTTCGAGAGCCTCATTATTTCGATTACCGGCGGGTTTGCTTTGGCGTTCAGCTGATTTTATGGGGATTCTTCAAGAAGCTTGTGATTGCGGACCGGTTCAGCCCATTTATAACAAATGTGCTGGCAGACTATCAGAATGCTTCGGGGATGCTGCTGTTCTTTACGATGGTCATGTATGCCATTCAGCTCTATGCTGATTTTTCTGGATGTGTGGACATGGCCAGGGGCATGTCTCAGATCTTCGGCATTGAGATTGAGCAGAACTTTGCACAGCCATATTTTGCAATCAGCGTAGAAGACTTCTGGAGAAGATGGCATATTACACTTGGCGCATGGTTTCGTGATTATCTATGTATGCCGGTTTCAGTCAGCGGGTTTGTAAAAAAGCTTTCACGCAGTTTCCGGAAGAAATTTGGCCCTGTTGCAGGGCAGAATGCGACAACAATCTGTGCGCTGATCGCTGTGTGGCTGGCAACCGGGTTATGGCATGGAACCGGGTGGAACTATATGCTCTGGGCGTTATGGCAGGGCGGGATCATTACCTTGAGCGTGATTCTGAAGCCGGTGTATCCGAAGATGCTGCGTTTTCTGCATTTTGATTCAAGTTCTCCGGAGTTTCATCTCTTTCGGATCCTGAGGACATTCTTACTTTGCGGAATCGTCCCCAGGACAATCGTAAAGGCACCGACACTGGGAGCTGCAGCTGTAATATTTAAGAAAATGATTACCAGCCCTTCGCCTGGAGCATTCCGGCATACGGTGTTTCAATATGGTGTAGGTAAGATGGAGTTCTTCTTAGGCTTTTCAGGAATCTTTCTGTTATTCCTCACATCGGTGATGAAGGAGCGGGGCTGGAGTATTCGGGAGCATATAGCAGGACGAAATATCATTTTCAGATGGAGCATTTATCTTTTCCTGTTTTTCTTTGTGGTTCTGTTTGGAAAATATGGTCCGGGTTATAATGCAGCGTCCTTTATTTACATGGGATTCTGAATGGACGTGCTGGAGGTGTAGCGTGTTTACTTCGATCTTGTCGTTATTCATGAAGCAGGCGGAGCAGTATCCGGATGCCCTTTGCGTGGTAGACGGAGATGGAGAGCATTCTTATCAGGATATGATGCAGGATGCGAAGGCCATGGCGTTTTCGCTGAAAGAGAGCGGGGCGGCGTATGGAAGCCGTGTCCTCGTTTCCTGTGATGGAAAGGCCCATTATCTTTCTATGGAAATTGCCTGCTGGCTTCTGGGAGCAATTTTCGTCCCTGTTGAGGAAAATGCATCGGATGACCGGATTACAGGCATATATAAAGAGACAGATCCGGTCTTGTTCGTTTCAAATCGGAGATTGGAATCGGATGCACTTTGCAGAATCACGGTTTCCTATGAAAAGATTCTTAGTGCCGATCCGGAAAACGGGATGTCTTATTACAGCCCCAAAGCCGATGACACTGCGGAAATCTTATTCACAACCGGAACAACTGGAAAGTCCAAGGGTGTTGAGCTGACGCATGCCAATGATGTTGCGCTCGCTGAGAATGTTGCAGAGGGTGTTCACATGAGGGAAGGAAACAGGGAACTGATTCCTCTTCCAATCAGTCATGCGCATGCGATCCGGACAATATATGCTTTGTATTTGAGACATGGATGTGCGCTGTTAATAGATGGGGTGTCCCAGATACGCCGGGCATATGAGCTTGTCAGGGATTATCGCGCAACGGCGATTGATTTGTCTCCGACAGCAGCATCTGTTTTAATGAAGCTGTCAAGAGGCAAGTTCAGCGTATTCACAGAGCAGCTTGATTATGTCGAGATCGGCACAGCCTATCTGAGTGATGAAATCAAGGATAATCTCCGAAAAACATTTCCGGGGATTCATCTGTATAATTTTTACGGTTCTACAGAGTCGGGAAGAAGCTGTGTTCTTGATTTTTCGGGAGAAGAGGACAGAAAGCATTGTATTGGACGTCCGGCGCTGAACGCGGAGTTTATCGTAACGGACGAGATGCACAAGAAGATTCAGTCAGATGAAAACCATACCGGGTTGATTGCAAGCCGCGGAGCTATGAACATGAAGGGCTACTGGAGGCAGAAGGAGCTGACGGAAAGCGTTATGACAGATGGCTTCGTCTTTTCAAAGGATGAGGGGTATATTGATGAACGCGGGTATGTTTATGTCCTTGGAAGAGAGGATGATGTGATCAATTTCAGGGGAATTAAAATTGCTCCTGACGAGATTGAGGAGGCAGCGTCTGATTATCAGGGAATTCAGGATTGTGCGTGTATTCCAAAGAAGGATAAGGTATCAGGCGAGGTTCCGATTCTGGTTGTGGATGCGGATGAGGAGACATTCGACCACAAGGCAATGATGCAGTATCTGCGCGCGCATGTGGATCCGGACAAGATGCCTCAGAAGATTGTGATCTGTCATCAGATACCGCGGTCATTCAACGGAAAGCTTCAGAGGAAGAAGCTCGCGGCAGAACTGCTTGAGGGAGATAAGGTCATTTGAGAATGAAAGAAGTGACACAAAACAGAAGAAAACCGGTCACGGCGCCGCAGCTGGTGAAGATTGTTGTTTTTCTGGTTGTGACGGCTCTGATCTTTCAGTTTCTGACGTTGCTTTATGACCGGCCGAAGTCCTATCGTCTGTATGATTACGAGAACCTCCCGGAGAATACGGTTGACGCGGTTGTGATCGGTGCAAGCACGGTATACCGCTATTATGATCCGATGGAAGCATGGGAAAAGCATGGCATTTCTTCCTATGCATACGGGATTGCCGGGGCTGTCGGGGAGAATACCATCTTCTCGCTGAAGGATCTTCTCAAACACCAGAAACCAAAGGTTGCCCTGATCGAGGTGAGAGGATTTCTTGGTTCACGATCCATGAACGGTATGACGACAAACATGTATCGTTATATCAAGAACTATGCGAATCCGTTCAAGAGATGGGAAATCCTGAATCATTATAATAAGATGACAGGAATCCGCTTTTCATCTGATCAGTTGCCGTATTATCTGACATTGATCATGAATCATGAGAATTACTGGCGGCTTTTTGACAGTTCTAACTGGAAGCGAGTGATCAAGGGTGGCAAGAGAGATTTTTCCGCTGTCGATGCCAGTCAGTTTATGGGATATGGGATAGGAGACCGGGTTGTGCCTCAGAGTGCGATCCCGTATGACGAGCACTATCAGACAAAACTGGCACAAGGGGGAGAGAATGCGCTCCGGGAGGTGCTCGACTATTGCAGGAAGATTGGGCAGGAGGTTATCCTTGTTGCGTCACCGTACGCCTATACACAGGATGATATGGGAGAACTGAATGCAGTTACAGCAATCGCGCAGGAGTACAATGTTCCGTTCCTGAATGCAAATAAGGATCAGGAAAAGCTCGGAATTGATTTTTCTACGGATTATTATGATGCGCATCATACCAATCTGCTTGGGGCCGTGAAGTATACAGATTATCTGCTGGATTATCTGACGCAGAATTACCATTTTACAGATCACCGCGGGGATGAAGCTTATGCGGTCTGGGAACGGGAAGATGCCCAGTATCGGCCGGCAAAGGAGGCAGCGCTTGCTTCTCTGGATACCCAGATCCAGGCGGCCGCTGCCGGACAGGAAACAGGGGGAGAAGCTGCCGGCACCTCTGCATCAGATGAAACAAACTCCGGGAATCAGACAGTAACGTCTGCAGAGGGGAATTCGTCCGATGATGAGGAAGACTGATCTTTTTTGAGATTGACATACTTTGTGATATTCGATATAAACGGAGATGACAGTTCTGTTATCTCCGTTTCTGTTTTCAGCTCTATATACGATTCTTTCGAAATCAATCGACTTTCAGGATTCATGGAAACTTCAGGACACTGATATTACGACTTGACAGGGATGACGTTTCTCTGTAATATTAGGATCGAACATTAGTTCGAAAAAACAAAACTGACTGAGTACAGGAGAAAGATATGGCAAAGGCAACGAAGAATACTGCATCGATGGCTGAAGCGGGCGATGTGAACGCAGAGAAGATGAAAGCGCTGGACGCAGCGCTGTCCCAGATTGAGAAAGCATACGGAAAGGGCTCCGTCATGCGGCTGGGGGACAGCGGCACGAATATGAATGTTGAAACCATCCCGACAGGATCCCTGAGTCTGGATATAGCGCTGGGGCATGGCGGGATTCCGAGAGGAAGAATTATTGAAATCTACGGACCGGAGTCATCCGGAAAGACAACAGTTGCACTCCATATGGTGGCGGAAGTGCAGAAGAGGGGCGGCATTGCCGGCTTTATTGATGCCGAACATGCGCTGGATCCAGTCTATGCGAAGAACATTGGGGTGGATATTGATAATCTGTATATTTCTCAGCCGGATAACGGGGAGCAGGCGCTTGAGATCTGCGAGACGATGGTCCGCAGCGGAGCCGTCGACATTATTATTGTTGACTCGGTTGCAGCACTTGTTCCGAAGGCGGAGATCGATGGAGATATGGGGGACTCCCATGTCGGACTTCAGGCCAGACTGATGAGCCAGGCGCTTCGCAAGCTGACAGGTGTGATCAGCAAGTCCAACTGCATTGTGATCTTTATCAACCAGCTTCGGGAGAAGGTTGGTGTGATGTTCGGGAACCCGGAGACAACGACAGGCGGCCGTGCACTGAAGTTCTACTCTTCCATACGGCTTGATGTCAGACGGATCGAGGCCATTCGCCAGCAGGGGGATGTGATTGGAAACCGCACCAGGATCAAGGTTGTGAAGAACAAGATTGCTCCGCCGTTCAAGGAAGCGGAGTTTGATATCATGTTTGGAAAGGGTATATCCAGAGAGGGAGATGTTCTGGATCTTGCCTCGAATGTCGGAATTGTGGCCAAGAGCGGTGCCTGGTATGCTTACGAAGGAAACAAAATCGGGCAGGGACGTGAGAATGCGAAACAGTTCCTTGCAGATCATCCGGAGCTGATGGAAGAGATCTCCCATAAGGTCCGCGTCCATTATGGAATCGATCCGGACGGCGAAGAGCAGGGCGAACAGAAGACACAGAGCGATACACAACCTTCGTTACCTTCGGAAGAGCCGGAGGCGTTCCGAATGGAAGAGGGATCAGCTGACAGAGAGTGAGAAACTGAACATTTCCGGAGAGATGCCATCGTGAATAGGATGAGCCGGAGATGCAGGAAAAAGCGTGCGGGGAGTGGAGAAGGCGGATGATTGCAGCGGAAATCCTCAGGGTGACAGATCGAAAAAGAAAGATTGTGCTTGAGGACGAAAGTTCATTTGTACTCTATGCGGGCGAGCTCAGGAAATACCATATCCGTGAGGGAGAAGAGATTCCGGAAGAAGTTCTGGAAGAGATCCATGACGATGTGCTCGTCAAAAGGGCAAAGCTCAGGTGCATGAATCTTCTGAAAACCTCTGACAGAACGGTCCGTCAGCTTCGCGACAGGCTCAGACATGACGGATACCCGGAAGAGATCGCAGAAAAAGCGCTTGATTATGTGGCTTCCTATCACTATACGGATGACGAGCGGTATGCAGAGAATTACATTCGCCAGCAGTCAGGAAGAAAAAGCAGAAAAGTGATTCTGCTGGAGCTCGAGAAAAAAGGGGTGGACTCAGATGTGATCCGTGAGGCATTTTCTGCTGTCGGACAAGAGAATCAAGCAAACGCCCCTTTTCTACAGGAATCAGCAGACGTTGGAGCAATCCGAAAGCTGATTCGGAAAAGGGGATATGATGCCGCGCATGCATCCTGGGATGAGCAGCAGAAGCTGACAGGCTACCTGATGCGGAAGGGATTTGAATCTGCGGACATAAGGAGTGTGCTGCGGGAGTTTCAGGGACAGGATTGAACCTGACCGGGACTGGCTGTCAGGAAACAGTGATTTGTGCATGATTACTGGTTACATGGTGACCAGACCGAAAATTTCCGCCAGCTTGACACAGCCTGTGAAAAAAAGTACAATAATAAAAGTTGTAGTTACATGACAACTAAATATTGTAAGGAGGTGCTCCTGTGCCGATTGCGTTAGCTGTTTTAATCGCTGTTGCAATCACACTGGCAATCGCAGTCCCTCTGACTTCTAAAACCGTAATCCGTCGCCGCGAAGAAGCAGACAAAGCGACCATTGGCAATGCGGAGGAGAAGGCAAGGAAGATTGTTGATGATGCGCTGAAGCTCTCAGAGACGAAGAAACGTGAAGCCCTTGTCGAGGCGAAGGAAGAGTCTCTCCGGATTAAGAATGAGTCCGAGAGAGAGGCAAGAGATCGCCGCGCAGAGGTGCAGCGTCTTGAAAAGCGGGTCATGGCGAAAGATGAGGCCGCTGACAAGAAGACAGAAGCTCTGGAGCGCCGCGAGAGCAGTGTGGCAGCAAGAGAGGAAGAGCTGAAGAAGAAGCAGTCCGCAGCAGACAAGCTGCTCGGGCAGAGACAGCAGGAACTCGAGCGAATTTCGGGTTTGACCTCCGACCAGGCAAAAGAATATCTTTTAAAATCTGTTGAAGAAGAAGCAAAGACAGACGCTGCAAAGCTTTACAAGGAGCTGATTAACCAGACGAAAGAGGACGCGGCCAGAAAGGCCAAGGAGTACGTCGTCCAGGCGATTCAGCGCTGTGCAGCGGACACGGTCGCGGAGGCAGCTATCTCGGTTGTACAGCTGCCGAACGATGAGATGAAGGGCCGTATTATCGGCCGGGAAGGCCGCAATATCCGGGCAATTGAGACGTTGACCGGTGTGGACCTGATTATTGACGATACTCCGGAGGCTGTCGTTCTTTCAAGCTTTGATCCGATCCGCCGTGAGGTGGCTCGTATTGCACTTGAAAAACTGATTGTGGACGGACGGATTCATCCGGCCAGAATCGAGGAGACAGTCGAGAAGGCGAAGAAGGAAGTAGAGAACGAGATCCGTGAAGCCGGTGATGAGGCTTGCCTTGAGGTGGGTGTACACGGCATTCATCCGGAGCTGGTAAAGCTGCTGGGAAGAATGAAGTTCAGAACCAGCTACGGTCAGAACGCGCTGAAACATTCCATTGAGGTGGCACATCTTTCGGGATTGCTCGCTTCTGAGATCGGAGTCGATGTCCGGCTGTCGAAGAGGGCCGGGCTTCTGCATGACATTGGGAAGTCCATCGATCACGAAGTGGAAGGAACACATGTGCAGATCGGTGCTGATCTCTGCCGAAAGTACAAGGAGAATCAGATCGTCATCAACGCTGTGGAGTCTCACCATGGCGACGTAGAACCGGAATCTCTGATTGCCTGTATTGTGCAGGCTGCAGATACAATTTCTGCGGCTCGTCCAGGGGCAAGAAGAGAAACCCTTGAAACATACACCAACAGACTAAAGCAACTGGAAGATATTGCGAACGGCTTCAAGGGAGTTGAGAAGTCATTTGCCATTCAGGCCGGAAGAGAAATTCGTATCATGGTTGTTCCGGATCAGGTCAGCGATGCAGATATGACGTTCCTTGCGAGGGACATTGCAAAGCAGATCGAATCCGAATTGGAGTATCCGGGACAGGTGAAGGTCAGTCTTATTCGCGAATCCCGTGTTGTGGATTATGCAAAGTAAGTGAGATCTCCTGCTGATCAGATTTTTCAGTCATTCAGGAAACAGACCGCCGCAGAGATGCGGCGGTTTTCCTTTCAAAAATATTTTCAAAATATCAATCTGTTCGGAAAATGTTCTTTTATATTCCCAATATTACGATACATATTTGAAAAAATCATCTGTTGTGCTATAATCCGCTCAATACCGGGGCTCATATTTTGCTGTGGTAATCTGATAAAGCGGCAGCGTAAGAAAGCGTATGAGCCAGTGAATACAGAGCGCTGGACAGCCAGCAGGGAGAGAGGATGTATGGGTTCAATATCATCGCAGGCCGGAATCATCATTGCAATCATCGCATACCTGGTTGGGATGCTTCTGATTGGGTTTATCACCTCGAAAAGAAATAGCAGTGTCGGGGATTTTTATCTGGGCGGTCGACAGCTCGGACCGCTGGTCACCGCGATGAGCGCAGAAGCATCGGATATGTCAAGCTGGCTGCTGATGGGCCTGCCGGGGCTTGCCTATCTGTCGGGGGTGGCGGAACCCTTCTGGACTGCGATTGGCCTTGCTGCAGGAACCTATCTGAACTGGCTGTTTGTTGCAAGGAGATTTCGCAACTATACAGTTGAAGCAGGGGATGCGATTACGGTTCCAGAATACTTTTCCAACCGGTATGGGGACAAGAAGAAGATTCTGACGCTGATATCTGCCCTCATCATTGTGATCTTCTTTATTCCATACACGGCGTCCGGGTTTGCTGCGATCGGGAAACTGTTTGCTTCCCTGTTTTCGCTGGATTACCATGTCAGTATGATTGTTGGCGCTCTGATTGTCATCGGATATACGATGACGGGCGGCTTTCTGGCGGCCAGCCTGACGGATCTCGTGCAGAGCATCATTATGACGATTGCGCTGATCGTCGTCCTTGTGTTTGGAATCAGCCAGGCCGGAGGCTGGGCAGCAGTTGTATCCAACGCAGAACAACTGAGCGGACATCTGTCCCTCTTCAGGAGTCATATTCCGGATGCCGGGAACTTCTGGGCACCGGGAACCTCAGGACCATACTCTGCTCTTACGATTGTTTCTACGCTGGCGTGGGGGCTTGGATATTTTGGAATGCCGCATATCCTTCTGCGGTTTATGGCGATCAGGGATGAGAAGAAGCTGAAGCTGTCAAGAAGAATCGCAAGCGTGTGGGTTGTCATTGCGATGGGCGCAGCGATCCTGATTGGAATCATCGGTCTGGGAATGAGTAAGACTGGTACAATCGAAGTTCTTTCGGATTCCAGTGCAGCTGAGACCGTCATTGTACGGATTGCTCACCGGCTCAGCGAATTTGGATTCGGACCGGCGCTTATTGCAGGTGTGATTTTGTCTGGAATCATCGCATCGACTATGTCTACTTCTGATTCGCAGCTTCTGGCGGCTTCTTCTTCTGTATCGAAAGATATCGTCAGCGGTTTTCTGAACCGGAAGATGAACGCGAAGGGTGAGATGCTGATCGCTAGACTGACACTTGGCATCATAGCCGCTATTGGAATTGTTCTGGCATGGAATCCAAACAACTCGGTTTTCAGGATTGTCAGTTTTGCATGGGCGGGATTCGGTGCGGCATTTGGACCGGCTGTCCTGCTGTCCCTGTACTGGAGGCGATCCAACAGGCAGGGCACGCTTTGCGGGATGGCAGCGGGAGGAGCCATGGTTTTTGTCTGGAAATTCCTTGTACGTCCGCTGGGCGGCGGATTTGATATCTACGAGCTTCTTCCGGCATTTCTGATTTCCTGCCTTGTTAATGTGGCTGTCAGTCTTCTGACACCTGCGCCGGATCAGGCCATCACGGATACTTTTGACAAGGTTGCCCATATGTGATAGAAAGAGGGACGTATATCACAGAAAATATAGAGGGAGAATCTGATGAAGAAGCATATTGTATTGGGACTGATTTCCGGAACGGTGGCTGCGGCTATGATGCTTTCCGGATTTGATTCTGCCATGACCGTGCAGGAACTGCACAGAAAGAGTCAGGAGGCACAGGCAGCGAAAAACAGTGCGACGGTATCGATGCAGATGGAAGCGGATGCCGCCCTTCAGATTGGGGCGGATTCGTCGACTGCCACGAAGGCATCCTTAAACGGCAACGCAGATCTGACGATTTCGTATACTCTGGATCCTTTCCAGATGAAGATGGAAGGGAATGTGAAGGGAACCGCACTGGGGAATACTGTCGACGCAACGCTGTCAGAGTATTTTGTAACGGATGATGACGGAAGTGGTATCATCTATGCAAATCTCGATACGGGGAATGGCGGAAGCTGGGAAGCGTCAAGAGTTGGAAAAGATCAGATGCGGACGGTTCAGGAAGCTCTGGAAGCATCAAAATCAGGCGATTACAGCAAGCTTAAGGAGCAGGGATTCGATGCGCAGGCACTGCTCGATCAGGTTGAGAAGGTAACAACTCTGGCCCCTGAGGCAGTCACGACCGGCAATCAGGAGTGCTATGAGATGACGTCCACAATCAGCGGCAGCCTCTTATCCGGGATGCTTACGGATGTCATGAATTCCAGCCTTTCAAATGCATCCGGTGATGGCCTGGACGACCAGAAACGCCAGATTGCGGAGGACATCCTGAAGTCGCTGTCTGTCAACACGAAGGAGGACTACAATACAGAGACGTTCCTTCCGGTACATATGGAGATGGATCTGAGCGGGAGCGATTTCTCCGGGCTGGTCAGCAGGATTGAGTCTCTCATCAGGGCAGGATACACAGGTTCCGCAGCGGAGCCGGAGGAGCCCCAGCTTTCTGTCACAGTGAATACATTAAAGGCGTCGGCGGATTACGATTTTGACACGCCGGTTTCCATCGAGGTGCCGGAGGAGGCCAGGAATACACCGGTCAGCGAGTCCGGGCTTTCTGCAGATGCAGTCAAGGGCAAAGCAGCCGGGATCGACGCCGACCAGCTGATACCTGACACGGACAGTCAGCAGGAAACCTGAAACGGAAGCTGAACGAGACACAAGGCAGCGATGCCGGGGGATCAGTCAGCCGGGGGTATGCGGCATTCAGGGCTGAGAGCAGTACATATCAGGCGGGGACAAAGAGGTTCTCCGCCTGATTTTTATTCCCGGAGCTCATTTCAGCCCGGCGGTGGAATGCAGAAAGAACAGCTGATCGAAAGGCTGAACAGGATAGACAGATAGATAACAATGCTGATAACAGATAGATATATAGAAGGGCAGAGCAGGGAAGATGAAGTCTATGACAATCGAACAGGCAGAGAAACTGATCACTCCAGGTGGAAAGTGGGTGATGCTTGACATCAGGAGCCAGGAGGAGTTCCTGAGGAGCAGTTATCCGGAAGCGCTCTCAATTCCGCAGAGGCAGTTTGAAGAGGATCCGGAGGGCAGCATATCCAGACTTGACAGGGGAAAGAGCTATCTGGTCATGTGCCATACGGGAGACCACAGCAGGGACATTGTCAGCCTGCTTCAGGACCATGGCATTGATGCGGCAAACCTGGATGGCGGCTGGAGAGCTTATCTTCGTCTGAGTCTTCAGCGGTTCATGGAGGAGGATCAGGACGAGAAGCGCTCGGAGAAGACTGCTGCAATCGAGAGAAGCATCATAAAAAGGTTCAGAAAAACGGTGTGGTCGCCCTTTACAAAGGCGGTCAAGGATTATCAGCTGATACAGGAGGGAGACCGGATTGCCTGCTGTATATCCGGCGGGAAGGATTCCTTTCTGATGGCAAAGCTGCTGCAGGAACTGCAGAGACATGGGCCTGTCCGGTTTGAGCTGGTATTTCTGTGCATGAATCCCGGGTACAATGAAGATAACTGGCAGATTATAAAAGACAATGCGAAAATACTGGGTGTTGATTTGACTGTTTTCAATACGGAGATTTTCGATACGGTTGCGAAGATTGACAAAAATCCATGCTATCTCTGTGCGAGAATGAGACGTGGATATCTCTACAGTCATGCGAAGGAGCTTGGGTGTAACAAGATCGCACTTGGTCATCATTATGATGACGTCATTGAGACGATTCTGATGGGCATGCTGTACGCCGGAAAAGTCGAGACAATGATGCCGAGACTGAAGAGCCAGCATTTCGAAGGGATGGAGCTGATCCGCCCTCTGTATCTCATCAGGGAGAAGGATATCAAGGCCTGGAGAGATGCCAATGAACTGAACTTCATTCAGTGTGCCTGCCGCTTCACGGAAAACTGCCTGAGCTGCGGCGGCGCGCGCGGATCCAAGCGGGATGATGTCAAACAGCTGATTGCAGACCTGGCCAGACAGGATCCGGTGATTGAGGCGAATCTGTTCAGAAGCGTTGAGAATGTCAGCCTGAATGCCGTGATTGGCTACAAGGACAGAGAAGGTGTCAGACATTCATTTCTGGAGGAATTCTGATAAAATCTATAAAACATACTTGACATATATATTATGTCCGACTTATAATGCAGTCAATGAAACAGAACACCAGCAGATGACATAGACTTGCAGCACATATGGAGGATTCAGAGATGGGAAAGGTTTACCAGGGAACACTGGAGCTGATTGGAAACACACCGCTTGTGGAGTTTGTCAATATCGAGAAGGAGCTTGGCCTTGAGGCAAAGATCCTGGCAAAGCTCGAGTATTTTAACCCGGCAGGCTCTGTCAAGGATCGTATCGCAAAGGCGATGATTGAGGATGCCGAGAAGAAGGGACTGCTGAAGGAGGGGTCTGTCATCATCGAGCCGACCTCCGGCAATACCGGGATCGGGCTGGCTTCGATCGCAGCGGCAAAGGGGTACAGAATCATCCTCACCATGCCGGAGACGATGAGTGTCGAGAGAAGAAATATCCTGAAGGCTTATGGAGCGGAGATTGTCCTGACAGAAGGCTCGAAAGGAATGAAGGGTGCCATTGCGAAGGCGGATGAGCTTGCAAAGGAGATTCCGGGAAGCTACATTCCGGGGCAGTTCACGAATCCGGCAAACCCGGCTGCACACAGAGCAACAACCGGCCCGGAGATCTGGAATGACACAGATGGACAGGTTGACTTCTTTGTGGCAGGAATCGGCACAGGCGGAACTCTGACGGGTGTCGGCGAGTATCTTAAGAGTCAGAAGCCGGAGGTCAAGGTGATCGCTGTGGAACCGGCAGGGTCCCCGGTGCTTTCTCAGGGAAAAGGCGGACCGCACAAAATTCAGGGAATCGGAGCCGGATTTGTACCGGATACGCTGAACACGAAGATCTATGACGAAATTCTGACAGTCGAGAATGATGCAGCATTTGAACGCAGCAAGCTTGTCGCAAGAAAGGAAGGCGTTCTGGTTGGAATTTCTTCCGGCGCAGCGCTGGATGCAGCCATCCGGCTTGCACAGCGTCCGGAGAACAAGGGCAAGACGATTGTAGCGCTCCTTCCTGATTCGGGAGACCGCTATTATTCGACCCCGCTTTTCCAGCAGTAATTGAAAAGTAATCTGATAATTTTTGTTTATAAGTCCCTGATCATGGCGTATACTATGAGCAGGGACTTTTGTTTAACAATGAGGGCAGAATCGTGATTTTATCCAGGAAAAGCAGGTACGGGCTCAGGGCACTGATTGATCTGGGCATGAATTCTGAGAATGGACGGATCTCGCTTTCCAGCATCGCTGAGAGAAACCGGATTTCCTCCCAGTATCTGGAACAGATTTTCGCAAGTCTCAGAAGAGCCGGGATCATCCAGAGCGTCAAAGGATCACAGGGCGGATACTATCTTGCAAAGGACCCGTCGGAGATCACCGTTGCGGAAATATTACATGCGCTTGATGGCGCGTATCACATTGAACCGGAGAAGTCTCTGGATGACGGGATTGCGCAGACGGTCCAGGTCTGTGTGATTGAAAGACTGAATGAAGCATTTGACAACATTCTGGAAGAGGAGACGCTGGCGGGTCTGATCGCCTATTACAGTGAGCATCATGTTAATGCGGATGACATGTACTATATCTGAGAAGACACAGAAGACACAGGGGCACCGACGGAGAAAATAGATTGAACTGATTGTGCATATCTGATAAGATTGGAAGCATATTGAAACATGTTCTTGTGAATTATATGAGAAAGGCCCATTTCAAACCGGATGTCATATAGGCACAGTGCAGGAGAATCAGGTATGGGGGAAGTCAGAAAACAGAAAGACCCGGCTGTTGAAAAAAGGAAGGAGACTCTTCGCAAAAGAGCAAAGGAGCTGATCTCGGCGGCAAAGAATGAAGATGACGCGCTGGAGTATTCGGAGGTACAGAATTTCTTCTTGGATCTCAAGCCGTCTGAAGTGGAACTATCAGCTGTCGTGGAATATCTGTCTGGAAGGGGAGTTGACGTCCTTCTTCCGACAACTGAAGAAATCGATTCGTTTGATGATGAAGACGGGACGGCGGATGCAGATGATGAAGATGTGTTTTCTTCTGACGGGGCGGAAAGAGATCCGGACGTTTCTCCGGACGCTTCGGGCTCTGGCGTGTCCGACCCGATTCACATGTATCTGAAGGAAATCGGAAAGGTTCCGCTTCTGAGCCCGGATCAGGAGACAGAACTTGCCAAAAGGGTAGAGCAAGGAGATGAGTCTGCCAAAAGGGAACTTGAGGAAGCAAACCTGAGGCTTGTCGTTTCAATCGCCAAGCACTATACCGGACATGGGATGTCTCTGATGGATCTCATCCAGGAGGGCAATCTGGGACTGATCCGGGCAGTTGAGAAGTACGATTACCGCAAGGGGTTCCGGTTCTCAACCTATGCGACCTGGTGGATCAGGCAGTCGATTTCGAGAGCCATCGCGGATCAGGGAAGAACCATCCGGATACCGGTTCATATGGTGGAGAACATCAATAAGGTGAACCGGGCATCCAGAGAACTGGTCCAGAAACTTGGGAGAGATCCGACGACGGACGAGATTGCGGAGGAGATCCATATGACTCCGGACAGGGTGCGTGAGATCCAGAAAATTTCACGTGAGCCGGTCTCTATGGAGTCGCCGGTCGGCGACGAGGATGATTCGAGTCTGGGAGATTTCATCAGAGACGATTCCACCCCGGTCCCGGCGGATGAAGCCGCCCAGTCGATGATGAATGAACAGATTCGGAAGATTCTGGCGGAGCTTTCACCGCGTGAGCAGGAGGTACTGGAATATCGGTACGGACTCAAGGGGGATCATCCCTGCACGCTTGAGGAAGTCGGGAAAAAGATGAATGTTACAAGAGAGCGGATCCGTCAGATTGAGGCAAAGGCGCTCAGAAAGCTGAAACAGAAAAACCGCCCGATGCGGGAATATCTGGATTAAGCTGCTGCACGCAGAATGGTGGATGGAGGCTGAAAATGTCGAAGGTGAACAGAAGCTCACTGGCCAGGAGCTTCGGATATGCATTTCAGGGGATTGGAACCTGTATCCGGGAGGAAAGGAACATCAGGATTCATCTGACATTCACCGGACTTGTCGTTTTCTTTGGCGTATTCTTGAAAATCAGCCCGATAGAGTGGTGCATATGTCTGACGCTCTTTGGCCTTGTGCTTGCCCTGGAGCTTGTCAACACGGCTGTGGAGGCTGTCGTTGATCTGGTGACGGAGGAGCGGAAGCCTCTTGCAAAAAAGGCAAAGGATACGGCAGCCGGAGCGGTTCTGATTGCTGCGATCTGTGCTGCTGCGGCGGGACTTGTCATATTTCTGCCGAAAGGACTGAGATGGATTGGAGTGCTGCACTGAGGGAAAACCCGGAAAGGAGTACAGAATGACGGATATTGTTGATCTGATGAAAAAGGCATTTCTTGCAGGCGTCGGGGCGGCGGCGGAGGGGACCGAGAAAGCGGACCAGCTGCTGAAAGACATGATCAAAAAGGGTGAAATCACTGTGGAACAGGGGAAGACACTCAATGAGGAGCTGAAGCATAATCTGGATCAAAAACTTCATCAGAGGGATCAGAAGGATGCCGGCGCGGATGTTTCTTCCATCCTGAAGAATCTTTCAGAAGATGACCTGAAAGAGCTTAAAAAGAGGCTTGCCGAGGTGGATGCCGATGACAAGCAACAGGATGAGAATCTGTAAGAATACTGCCCCGTCAGCTGTCTGACGGGGTATCCTTTTTTCAGGGGAAGCGGCGGATACAGGAGAAGACCAGTGAGTGCAGAACCAGAGAAAAATCAGCAGCAGTTTCATACAGAACGGATTGCGTCCTACCGTGAGAAGGAATCAGAGCGTCACAGGACGGTGTATGCTGACGGGAGCATCAATGAAGATGCGATCGGGAAGAATCCGCAGTCTGATTCGGGCAGTGAGAGCTACGCGGGCAGACTCCGTGAGATCACAAGGGTTCTTCATGCGCACAGCATTTCCCGGGGTGTGACACCGGTCAAGCTGAGGGAAATCCTGGAGGACCTGGGACCGACCTTCATCAAGCTGGGGCAGCTGATGAGCATGCGCTCGGATATCCTGCCCCGGGAATATTGTGATGAGCTGATGAAGCTCACATCGGATGTGCCGGCGATGCCGTTTGATGAAGTGATCCGCGTGATCGAGGAATCGTATGGCCGGCCTGTCGGAGAAGTCTTCAAAAAAGTTGAGAAGGTTCCACTGGGTTCTGCCTCCATTGCGCAGGTTCACCGGGCGGTGCTCGCAGCAGGCGGAGAAGTTGTCATCAAAGTGCAGCGGGAGGGTATATACAGTACGATGAAGCGGGATATCGGGCTCCTTCACCGTGCCGTGAAGTTTGTCCCGAATGTCATCGTGAAGGGAACGGTCGATCTGGACGATGTTCTGGATGAGCTGTGGAAGGTCACGCAGGAGGAAATGGATTTCCAGGCAGAGGCTTCCAATATGGAGGAGTTTGCCCGCCTGAATGAGGATGTCCGGTTTGTGGCTGTCCCGAGGCTCTACCGCGAGTATACGACGGAACGGGTCCTTGTCATGGAGTACATCCGGGGCTGCGACATTACGGATAAGAAAAGCCTTGAGGCTCTGGGGTATGATCTGAATGAGATCGGAGAGAAGCTGATCGATAACTGGATCCGGCAGGTCATGGTGGACGGCTTTTTCCATGCAGACCCGCATCCGGGCAACATCCTGATCAGGGATGGAAAGATTGTATGGATTGATATGGGGCTAATGGGACGCCTGACGGAGCATGACCGTTCGGCAATCCAGATCGCCATTGAGGGGATTGCGGAAGACGACAATGGTAAGATCGAAGATGCAGTGCTGTCCATTGGCAAGTTTTCAGGCAAGACGGACAAACAGAAGCTTCATACAGGGATCTCCAGCCTGATGCGTTCCTACGGCAGAAAGGGCCTGGGGGACATCAATATTGTATCCTTCCTGGGGGATATGATGGATGTCATGAAACAGAACGGGGTCCAGATGCCGCATGGCCTGACACTGCTTGCAAGAGGACTGAATAACATCGAAGGGGTCCTTTCACAGGTCAGTCCGGATGTCAATATGGTGAAGATTGCACAGGCAAGGCTCCGTCAGGAGGTGTTCGATCATATCAACTGGAAGGAAGAGCTGCGCAGCGGTTCTGTGAATCTTCTAAGGTCCGCGAAGAATCTCGCAGATTTTCCGACTCTGCTCGGGAAGCTTCTGAGGGAATATTCGAGTGGGCAGACCCGGATCAACCTGGATCTGCATACCTCGGACGAGCTGACGGAGCTGCTGGGAAGGCTGTCCCGCCATTTTAATCTCGGAATCTGGGTGATGGCGCTGCTGGTCTCTTCCAGCATCCTGTGCACGACGGATATGAATCCGAAGCTGTTTGGAATCCCGGCGCTCGGATTTGTGGGGTATGTGCTGGCGATTCTCCTGGTAATTTATATTGCGGTCAGCTATCTGATCCACCGGAAGAAAAAGTAATCAAAGAAAGAGAGTGTATTCATGAGAGACCAGGAGATCATCGTCATCTACGGCGAACGGATTCAGATGATGGCGTATGAGATCTGCAGGCAGGCAGGTCTCAGGGAAATGATTCTGGGAAAGTGTGCGTCCTATGAAGCAAAGATCATCCTCAAGCCCAACCTTCTGGGACCGGTTCCTGCCAGTGAGGGGGCGACAACACACCCGGAGATTGTGGAGGGCGTGATCCGATACCTTCAGGAGGCAGGATTCAGGAATCTTTCTGTCTGCGAAGGATCCTGGGTCGGGGACAGAACGGACGATGCACTGCTTGTCTGCGGGTATGATACGATGCTGAAGCGCCTGGAAGTTCCATTTGTTGATCTTCAGAAAGACAAAAGCAGGCTTGTGGACTGTGCCGGCATGAAGATCCGGATCTGTGAAGAACCGCTCTCTGCGGACTTTTTGATCAACCTTCCGGTGATGAAGGGGCACTGTCAGACAAGGATGACCTGCGCACTGAAAAATATGAAGGGGTGTATCCCAAACCCGGAGAAGCGCCGGTTCCATCAGATCGGGCTGTTTGAGCCAATCGGGCATCTTTCTGCAGGTTTACACCAGGATTTCATTCTGACGGACAGCATCTGTTCCGATCTGACATTCGAGGATGGCGGAAATCCCGTCGTTCAGAACCGGATTTTTGCAGCTGTCGACCCGGTGCTCAATGATGCGTACTGTCTTCATCTGATGCATCTGGACGAGACGGAAGTCCCTTATATCCGGATTGCGGAACAGTGCGGGGTGGGTACGGCTGATCTTTCCCGCGCCTCTGTCCGGGTTTTAAAAGAGAAAGCGGAAGAGCGTGGAAAGGTGCGCTATGAGGATACAGAGTCCTCCCCGGGGGAACTGACGCACAGGCAGACGAAGGAAAAGACCGCAGGGCTGATACGCGTCAGCGAGCTTGTCCATGAGGTAAACTCTTGTTCGGCCTGCTATGGCAGACTTGTACCCGTATTAAGAGAACTGGAGGATGAAGGAGTGCCCGTAGAAAGGCTCAGGGGAATCTGCATCGGACAAGGATTCCGGGGCAAAGGAGGACGCCTCGGAATTGGCAGCTGTACATCCGGCTTTGACATGAGCCTTCCGGGGTGTCCGCCGGATGAGGAAAAGATGAAAGGCTGGCTGCGTCAGCTTGTGGAAAAACTGGCGGATGAGGGAAAGGAAGACGGCAGCAAAGGGGAGGAATCGTTACAGACTTGACGGAACAGGGACGGGTGCATATAATGGCTGTAACAGTTTTGTCATAATTTGTAATGAAATGGTTTCAAAGTTCCATCCATTTAGAAGAGTGGAGGACGGAGAATCAGAAAATTCCCGGAGGAGATTATGAAAAGGGTCCGTTTCAGAAGACTGCCGGCGGCAGCGATGCTCGTCCTGCTGCTGACTTTTTTGATGGCGTTCAGTGCATTTGCAGCTGACGGATGGCACCGGAAAGGCAGCAGAATCTGGTATACACCTGTCAGCGGTGAAAGTGTCCGTGCTATCGGTCTGACCCAGATTAACGGTCATACCTACTACTTCAATAAAAGCGGATACCTCAGAACCGGTTGGATTCGCATCCATGGAAAGTACCATTATTTTCGGACAACAGGGAAAACCGGTGTAAGAGGGCGCATGTATACAGCTGGATTGCGGAAAGTCCTCAGGACCGGACCTTACGGGTTTTCGGCAGACGGCTCCGTGATGAGCGGGCTCTGCCAGGTAGGAGACAGCTGGTATTATTTTTCGACCTCCAGAAAGGCTGGCGTCAGCGGACTGATGCTGAAGCGGACCTTTGCCAATACGTCAGATGGAAGACATATCTATCTCCTGAAAAACGGGAAGATGGCGGTCAACAGATGGGTTAAGTACAAGAAAAAGTATTATTTCTTCGGTGCCGATGGCAATATGTACAGGAGCACGGTGACGCCGGATGGCTGGAAAGTGAATGCACGCGGCATACGGACAAAGAGGGCGAGTGCAGCGGAGGTGGCCGGAGCGGCCGGAAGCGCTTCAGCTTCTGTATCGAACCTCAGGAAAGCCGGAACGAAGGCATCGACAGGCAAGGCAAGCATCCTGATTATCTGTGGACATGGGCAGGGAGATTCCGGTGCGCTTGGAAAGTGGGGAGGAAGCTGGATCCAGGAACAGGCCTATACAAGAGACTTCGGATCGAGAATCTACAGATCGCTTGCTGCAACTGGCAGGGTGAACGTCGATATGCTGGATACCAGTCTTGATGGTTATACACAGGTCAAAAACACCCTCAATGCAGTGATTGTCAGCGGGAAGACGCTTCAGTCCCGGATCGAGGGGAAGGGAACCTATGGAGCACAGGCATACAATGCGCTCCGCAGCAACGGAAGGCTGCCGGACCTTCTGCAGTATGACTATGTATTGGAAGTGCATTTTGACGCTTCGGCAGCATCCGGAAAGGATTACAATGGCAATGGTGAGATGAAGGGCACCTTCATGTACGTCAATTCGAGGAAGAGTGCAACTTCCATTGATTCCAGCATCATCGGGGCGCTCAACGGGCTTGGTCTTCCGATCTGCGGCCCGGCAGTCTGGCGGTCGTCCGGCCTCCTGAACGCAAGGGTTTTTCAGGAGATGGGCATCAGCTATGGGCTGATTGAGACCTGCTTCATCGATGACAGGGATGATATGACATTCTATCATCAGCGCTGTGATGATATGGCGCAGGCAGTCAGTCAGGCGATTGTCAATCAGTTCGGCTGATACCGAAAATAATTTTGAGTAAACACGGAACTTCACAAAGAATCTGCGAAACTGTAGATTCTTTGTGAAGTTTCTTCTTTTATCTGCTGCTTCTGCATTGACAACCGGGATGGAACTTGTTATCATGCAGGAAATTGTCAGAATTCAGGAGGATGACAGAGGTGAAGAAAAGGGTCATTTCCCTTCTTGTGGACAACACAGCCGGTGTCACGCAGCGCGTCTCAGGACTGTTTTCCCGGAGAGGCTACAATATAGAGAGCATCACGGGCGGGGAGACCGCAGATCCAAGGTATTCAAGAATTACAGTTGTGGCCGAGGGGGACGATGATGTCCTGGAGCAGATTACCAAGCAGCTCAGAAAACTGGTCGATGTCGTCGATCTGAAGGTACTGGATCCGGACAATTCTGTGACACGGGAACTCGTACTTGTGAAGATACGGGTAAGACCGGAGCAGCGTCAGAGCGTTGTCACGCTTTCGGATGTATTCAGGGGGAAAATTGTCGATGTCGGGCAGGATTCTCTGATTGTCGAGCTTACAGGAAATCATGACAAGCTGGAGGCGTTTCTGCGTCTTCTGAGCGGATATGAGATTCTGGAGCTGGCAAGAACCGGCTTTACCGGCCTGTCCAGAGGGTCGGATGATGTCAGGTTTTTTTAAAGAGTTTTTTCATGCGGTTTCATGACAGGCAGCTGTCTTGAAATATATACCCATCTTCCGGGCACACCGGAAGGTATTTTAAAGATGAAAAGAGGAGCGAGCATCATGGCAGAAAGAGCAAAGATTTTCTATCAGGAAGACTGCAATCTGTCCCTGCTTGACGGGAAGACAATTGCGATTATCGGCTATGGAAGCCAGGGACATGCGCATGCACTGAATCTGAGAGACTCCGGGTGCAAGGTCATCATCGGGCTCTATGAGGGTTCCAAGTCCTGGAAGAAGGCAGAGGAGCAGGGATTTGAGGTTTACACAACTGCGGAGGCAGCAAAGCGTGCGGATATCATCATGATCCTGATCAATGATGAGAAACAGGCAGCTATGTACAAGAAGGACATCGCGCCGAACCTGAAAGAAGGCGATATGCTGATGTTTGCGCACGGGTTCAATATTCACTATGGATGTATCGTCCCGCCGGCAAACGTCGATGTGACAATGATCGCACCGAAGGCTCCGGGACACACGGTCCGGTCTGAATATCAGGCTGGAAGAGGAACCCCGTGCCTGATCGCTGTCCAGCAGGATTATACCGGAAAGGCACAGGATCTGGCGCTTGCCTATGGCCTTGCAATTGGCGGAGCAAGAGCCGGTCTTCTTGAGACAACCTTCAAGACCGAGACGGAAACCGATCTGTTCGGTGAGCAGGCTGTCCTGTGCGGCGGCGTCACGGCCCTGATGCAGGCAGGATTCGAGACGCTTGTGGAGGCAGGGTATGATCCGAGAAACGCATACTTTGAGTGCATCCATGAGATGAAGCTCATTGTCGATCTGATCTATCAGTCCGGATTCGGCGGAATGTGGTATTCGGTCTCCAATACGGCTGAGTATGGCGGGTACATGGTTGGACCGAAGATCGTGACGGACGAGACGAAGAAGGCCATGAAGGAGGTTTTGAAGAACATTCAGGACGGTTCCTTTGCAAAGGACTTCCTGCTTGATATGAGTGAAGCAGGCAGTCAGGTTCACTTCAAGGCACTCCGCAGACATCATCAGGAGATGGAGTGCGAGAAGGTCGGTGAGGAGATTCGCAAGCTTTACAGCTGGAAGGATGAGGACAAGCTGATCAACAACTGATCAGAGGCCGGAACCGGTTCTTGCTGACAGCTTGAGAATGATGAAAACGGAGATTTTCCTGTCCGGGCATCCGGACGGGAGATCCCCGTTTTTTTGTGAAGGCGACCGCACATCATCGATCGCGGAGCACGAGCTGACGATCAATTACAGATGCGCGGACAGGGAGCGGCTTGTATTCTTGCCGCGATTTGATTAAAATGGGAATGTTCTTCGGGCAATTCGTATAGCAGCCATATGGAGGATCAATATGGGAATGACAATGACTCAGAAGATACTCGCGCAGGCAGCCGGCCTTCCGGAGGTTCACGCGGGACAGCTGATCGAGGCAAAGCTCGATCTTGTACTTGGCAATGACATTACGTCTCCGGTTGCGATCGGAGAGATGGATCGTTTGAAGGATGACCGTGTATTTGACAAGGATAAAATTGCGCTTGTCATGGATCACTTTATCCCGAACAAGGATATAAAGTCTGCAGAGCACTGCAAGTGTGTCCGGGAGTTTGCCATCAGGCATGAGATCAGCCACTATTATGATGTTGGAAAGATGGGGATCGAGCATGCACTCCTGCCGGAACAGGGGCTTGTCACAGCAGGAGATGTCGTGATCGGCGCAGACTCCCATACCTGCACGTACGGTGCGCTTGGTGCATTTTCGACAGGCGTGGGGTCGACGGACATGGCAGCCGGCATGGCATCCGGAAAGGCTTGGTTCAAGGTTCCGTCCGCGCTTCGGTTCAATCTGACTGGAAAGCTCCCGAAGTATGTATCTGGGAAGGATGTCATCCTCCATATTATCGGCATGATCGGTGTCGACGGAGCACGCTACAAGTCGATGGAGTTTGTCGGAGACGGTGTCGCAAACCTCACGATGGATGACCGCTTTACGATCTGCAATATGGCCATCGAGGCAGGCGGCAAGAATGGTATCTTCCCGGTTGATGACAGGACGCTGACATATATCAGAGAGCATTCCAGCAAGCCCTATCAGGTGTATGAGGCGGATCCGGATGCAGTGTATGATGAGGAATATACGATCGATCTGACATCACTCCGGCCGACGGTGTCTTTCCCGCATCTGCCATCCAATACAAAGACCATCGACGAAGTCGGTGAGATCCGGATCGATCAGTCTGTCATCGGTTCGTGTACAAATGGCAGGCTGTCAGACCTGAGGGCTGCGGCAGCGATCATGAAGGGAAGAAAGGTTGCAGACCATGTTCGCTGCATCGTGATTCCTGCCACGCAGCAGATTTACCTGGAGGCTCTGAGAGAAGGTCTAATCGAGACCTTCATTGAGGCAGGGGCAGTTGTGTCGACACCGACCTGCGGACCGTGCCTGGGGGGCTACATGGGGATACTGGCTTCAAAGGAGCGCTGCATATCGACAACAAACCGGAACTTTGTCGGCAGGATGGGGGCAGTGGACTCAGAAATCTATCTGGCGAGCCCTGCCGTAGCGGCAGCGAGTGCACTGACAGGGAAGATCAGTTCTCCTGAGGAGGTGGAAGGATGAAGGCAGAAGGCAGAGTATTTAAATATGGAGATAATGTCGATACCGATGTCATCATTCCGGCACGGTACCTGAATTCGTCGGATCCAAAGGAGCTTGCGGCACATTGTATGGAGGATATCGACAAGACATTTGTCAGCCGCGTCAGACCGGGGGACATCATTGTTGCAAACAAGAACTTTGGCTGCGGATCCTCCAGGGAACACGCGCCGATCGCGATCAAAGCAGCAGGGGTTTCCTGCGTCATTGCCGAGACATTTGCAAGGATTTTCTATCGCAATGCTATCAACATCGGCCTTCCGATCATGGAATGCCCGGAGGCTGCAAGGGCGATCGAGGCAGGGGATGATGTAACGGTCGACTTTGACAGCGGTACCATCACGGATCATACAAGAAACGAGTCCTGGAAGGGAGAGGCGTTTCCTCCGTTCATGCAAAAAATCATCAAAGCAGGCGGACTGATCCCGTATATGAATGCCAGAGACTGAAAGCACCGTGAACCTGGAATGCGTGCGGCAGATTCAGCTGCCGGGAGGAAGAATGACACAGAGACAAGTAAGTGTGAAGGCGGCCCGGGGGCGGTTTCATCTGTTGAGAGGCAGCCGGAAAGATGAAGCGGCAGGGGCGGATTATTTTGACTACAACCTGCTGGCTGTTGTCATTCTTCTGACAGCCTTCGGCCTTGTCATGCAGTATTCCGTGACCGCGTACAGTATGCTGCAAGCCGAAGGACACCCATTTTTGAAGCAAATTCTTATTTGCACTGGCGGGGTGGCGATTCTGATTGTGGCCAGCAGAATCGATTATCATGTACTTGCAAAAGGGGCAGGCCTGTTGTTTGCAGGGTCGATTCTGCTTGTTATAGCGACAAGATTTATCGGGAAGAATGTGAATGGTGCGACCAGATGGATTGACCTTGGCTTTATTCAGTTTCAGCCATCTGAGGTTGCGAAGCTGGCAGTGATTTTGTATATCCCCATGTTGATTACCATGATGGGAACAAAATTCGGAAAGTACAAACGGGCGCCGGCCAGAATACTTGGCCTGGGAATTCTGACAGCATTCCTTGTCTATAAATTTACGGATAATTTGTCAACAGCCATCATTATCTTTGGAATTTGTTTTGTGATGGTGGTTGTTGCGCATCCGCATCCAAGGGGACTTGTCACGCTGTTCTTTGCAGCTCTTGCAGCCGTGTATCCGGTTTATCTTATTCTGAAAAGTGTATTTAAGACGGCATCAGCGGCAAGTTTCCGCTACAGACGGATTCTGACATGGCTCAATCCCGAGAAATATCAGAAGCAAGGCGGCTATCAGGTTATGCAGGGACTGTATGCGATTGGATCCGGCGGCCTTTTCGGAAAAGGCCTTGGAAACAGTGCGCAGAAGCTCGGCGTTCTTCCGGAAGCGGAGAATGACATGATCTTTGCCATTGTCTGTGAGGAACTCGGACTTGTCGGGGCGTTCATCCTGACGGGACTGTTTGTTTACCTGCTTTACAGACTTTTTTTCATCGCACTGAATGCACCGGACCGCCTCGGAGCTCTGATTGTGGTCGGTATCTTTTCACATGTGGCAATCCAGGTTGTGCTGAATATCGCGGTCGTGCTGAGTATCATTCCGACAACCGGCATCACACTCCCCTTCGTCAGTTCCGGTGGCACTTCGCTGTGGTTTCTGATGGCGGAAATGGGGATCGCCCTGAATATATCCGGTCAGATTATCGAGCGGAAAAAATCGTAAACATAGATCTTAAGAAAGGCAGATATCATGAGTAACGTGAAGACAAGATTCGCACCCAGCCCGACCGGAAGGATGCACGTTGGCAACCTGAGAACAGCGCTTTATTCCTACCTGATCGCAAAACACGCCGGAGGAACGTTCATGCTCCGGATCGAGGACACAGATCAGAACAGAGAGATGGAAGGCGCAGTCGATATCATCAAGCGGACGATGCAGGAAACCGGGCTCATCCCGGATGAAGGACCAGATAACCCTGGCACCGTCGGACCGTATGTTCAGAGCGAGCGCGTCAAGGCAGGCATCTACATGAAATATGCGAAGATGCTGATTGAGAAAGGAGAAGCCTATTACTGCTTCTGTACGCAGGAACGTCTGGATTCCCTTCGCAGGGAGGTGGACGGCAAGGAAATCATGATGTATGACAAACACTGCCTGCATCTGTCAAAAGAGGAAATTGAAGCCAATCTGAAAGCGGGCAAACCATATGTCATCAGGCAGAATGTCCCGAATGAAGGTACCACGAAATTTGAGGACGAAATCTATGGAACCATCGAGGTCCCGAATGAGGAGCTCGATGACATGGTTCTGATCAAGTCCGACGGGTATCCGACTTATAACTTTGCCAATGTTGTGGACGATCATTTGATGGGAATCACACATGTCGTCAGAGGAAACGAGTATCTCTCCTCCGCGCCCAAATACAACAGGCTCTACAAAGCATTTGGCTGGGAGGTGCCAACGTACGTCCACTGCCCGCTGATTACTGATGAGGAACATCACAAGCTTTCCAAGAGAAGCGGACATTCTTCGTTTGAGGATCTGCTTGACGCGGGCTTTGTCAGTGAGGCGATTGTCAATTATGTGGCGCTTCTGGGATGGTCTCCGGAGGATGACCGGGAAATTTTCTCGCTGCAGGAGCTGGTTGAGAACTTTGACTACCACAGGATGAGCAAGTCGCCGGCGGTCTTCGATATGAAGAAGATGAGATGGATGAACGGCGAATATATCAAGGCGATGAATCCGGAAACCTTCTATGAGCGTGCGGTTCCGGAAATCCGCAAGGTTGTCACAAAGGATCTGGATCTGAAGAAGATCGCGGATATGGTCAAGACCAGAATTGAAGTTTTTCCGGATATTGACGATATGGTCGGTTTTTTTGAGGAACTGCCGGAATACGATGTTTCTCTGTTTCAAAATAAAAAATGGAAGGTGACGCCTGAGAAAGCGAAGAAGGTTCTCTCAGACCTTCTGCCGCTTCTGGAAGCACAGCAGGACTGGTCAAATGATGCGCTCTACGAGGTCCTGAAAACATATTCTCAGAGCGAGGAAGTGAAGCCGGGCTTTACAATCTGGCCGGTCCGAATCGCGGTTTCCGGAAAGCAGGTGACGCCTGCAGGAGCAACGGAGATCATGGAGGTTCTCGGGAAGGATGAATCTCTTCTCAGAATCCATGTGGCACTTGACAGATACCTGTCAGATTTCTAACACGATATGTCTTTAAGTCTGTCTCAGAAAAAAGCTGTAAATCTGAAGGACGGCCCTGCGATGATTCTCGCAGGGCCGGGTGCGGGGAAAACCATGGTGATTACCCATCGGATCAGACAGCTGATCGAGACCGGGGTACGGCCGGAACAGATTCTTGTCATCACATTTACGAGAGCTGCCGCGCAGCAAATGCGGACACGGTTCGAACAGCTCTCTCTGGAAAAGGGCCGGCGTGTTACATTCGGTACCTTCCATTCTGTATTCTTTCAGATCCTGAAATATGCCTACCACTATACATCAGAAAACATTCTTCGCGAGGATGAACGGTTTCGCCTCCTGTCGGGAATGGCAGAAGGCCTTCATCTTGACATGGATGATCTCAAAACCTGGGTGCAGGATGTGTCAGCCGAGATTTCCCAGGTGAAGACGGAACGGATCAATCTGGATTACTTTTATTCGGCAACCTGCCCGGAAGAGGTTTTTCGGAAAATCTGCCGGAATTATGAAAAGCAGAAGCAGCTTCTCCGGAAGATCGACTTTGATGACATGTGCTGTTATACGGCAGATCTGTTCCATGCGCGGCCTGATATCCTGGCGAACTGGCAGAAGCGGTTTGCCTATATTCTCGTGGATGAGTTTCAGGACATCAATGGTCTGCAGTACGAAATTGTGCGGGAACTTGCGGCGCCGGAGAACAATCTGTTCATTGTTGGAGATGATGATCAGTCAGTCTACAGATTCAGAGGATCGAAGCCGGAGATCATGCTGCATTTTCCAAAGGATTATCCGGATGCCCGTATCATTACGCTCCAGGAAAACTATCGGTCAACCCAATGCATCGTAGACGCATCGCTCTCAGTGATCAGGCAGAACAGGCATCGATTTCAAAAAGACCTCAGGAGCGTATCGGAAAAGGGAGACCCGGTGGAAGTGCTGGAGTGCAGAGATCCGGGAGAGGAGTATCTTTATCTGGTCTCAGCGATCAGAAAGAACATGAAAGAGGGAATCCGTCCGGGAGAGATTGCGATTCTGACCCGTACCAACCTCCAGGCAAGAGGGCCGGCAGAGAAGCTGATGGAATTTACGATCCCGGTTAACCTGCGCGATCATATGCCGCTTCTGTATGATCATTTTACGGCACTCGATTTTCTTGCATATCTGCGACTTGCGGGTGGAGAGAGGGAGCTCGGCACCTTTCTGAGAGTCTGCAACCGCCCTAACCGATATATCAGCCGTGAGGCGGCGGAAGCCTCGTCCAGACGTACGAACGGAAGGACGATTCTGTCCTTTGAAGCGCTGAGAGCCTATTATGCAGATAAGCCATGGATGACAGACCGACTTGATGCATTCGAACGGGATCTGGATAGAATTTCAGGCATGAAAGTCTATGCAGCCATCAACTATATACGTCTTGGCATCGGCTACGATCCCTTTCTGAAAGAATATGCGGAGAAAAGGAAACTGAATCTGGAGGAACTGACAGAGACTGAGAATGAAATTCAGGAGAATTCAAAACCCTTTTCAACAGGAGAAGCCTGGGAAGCACACATTGAAGCTTACAGGAAGCAGATGCAGGATCTGCAGGAGCAGAGAAGCCAGATACATGAGGAGCGGCAGGATGCCGTGACGTTGTCAACCTTTCATTCTGCCAAGGGACTGGAGTTTCAGGAGGTCTATCTGGTGGATGTCAATGAAGGCATGATTCCTTATAAGAAGGCCTCCCTGGAATCTGAGATTGAAGAGGAACGAAGGCTTTTTTATGTCGGGATGACAAGAGCCAGAAAAAGGCTTCACATTCTGTATGTCAGGGAACGATACAACAAGGTGCAGAGGCCTTCCCGGTTTCTGGATGCATTAAAAAGTGAAAGCTGATCGCGAGCATCAAAAGGATCTGAAAACAGGAAAGAAAACCGACGGAAATAATCGAAAAAACCGACATAAAAAATATCTCAAAAAATGAAAAAACATGTTGACATCGTTATTGCCAAATGGTATTATGTTCAAGTCGCCGATGAGAAGCAAACTTCGTTAAACAAGTAAGCCTGATCGGTGGATTGAGTACCTTGATAACTGAACAGTGAAACAACCTTGAAAGTTCTGAAAAGTTTTATTTAAGGAACTGACCTTTAAACAGTAAAAGGGATAA
>OCTW013420734.1_pt1 | contig 68317 bp, 58 predicted proteins | sample 1539671 | NCBI WGS metagenome assembly OCTW01 (sample SAMN02144230, study PRJEB22623) | gut metagenome | biome: sheep rumen | host: Ovis aries | place: New Zealand | reverse complement strand
ATCATATATACCGCTGACTTTCACATATTTCACGAAGGACGCTTCCGGCACGAAGCGCTGGGCAATACGTCCCGCTCCGACGACTCCAATGGTCAGATTTTCTTGAAGTCCTTCTCGAAGCATGGTCGAAGAGATGCCTTCCGTGCGGGGCAGATAGACCACCTCGCAGTATTCTTTCAGATAGTCAAACTTTCCCTCCCAGTCGGAACCTATGGCGAAGATATCCACATTATACTTCTAGATGTCATCAATCTTCTGGCCTACATAATCTTCTATGATAATCTTATCCGCAAGACCTGTTGCCTTGACAGCCTCAACACGTTCAAGCACATTGTTGCGAACATTCAGTTTCCCACGTTCACGGTCGAAATTATCATTAGTTACCCCAACTATCAGATAGTCGCCAAGCGCCTTTGCCCGCCTTAGCAGGTTGAGATGCCCCTCATGCAGTAGGTCGTATGTGCCGTATGTGATAACTGTCCTCATAATTTTGCTCTTCCTTCATCAGTTGCAGATACCTTACGGTTCTAATTGCAAAAGTAATCATTTCCTATGAATTGACCAAATTAATTCGGTTGATATTTGTACAATTCACGAAAAATAACTAACTTTGCAGCAAACTATTCGAAACAGCGAAAGAAAGCATAAATGGCAGAACCCATAACATTATATCACGGCAGTAGTATGGTGGTTGAAAAACCACAGATTCTTATTTCAGGGTTTTACAAAGACTTTGGCTACGGATTTTATTGTACCAACCTTGAGAAACAAGCCAAGAAATGGGCCCTTACAAAAAGAGGCAATAGTTACGTTTCCATTTACACATATAGCCCTTCAGACGACCTAAAAGTATTATCATTTCCTCAGATGACGGATGAATGGCTGGATTTCGTCGTTGCATGCCGAAGAGGAATCAAGCATGATTACGATATCGTGGAAGGACCGATGGCGGATGATCAGATTTGGGACTATGTAGAAGACTTCATGGAAGGATCTATCACCAGAGAGGCTTTCTGGGTATTAGCAAAATTCAAATATCCCACCCACCAGATTGTGTTCTGCACTCAAAAGTCATTAGAGGCAATTTCTTTTAATAAAAGTTTTAGAGTATGACAAATGTTTTTTTTCCAGAAGATGAAATTAGCACAAACGATCTATATTTCGTTTGCTACATGATAGAAAGGACTGCCCGACAACTAAAACAGCCCAACAAATATGTAGTAAATACGATAGGGTATGATGGTTTAACTAAGAAATTGTCACTGGCTGACACTTTACATTCTGAGAATCCCCTAGCTGTTTCAGCTGATTGGATTGACGAATATCACCTACAGACAGGTAATTATGATGTATCAGCAGTCCAGCCCAATTTATGTTCCCAAATACCGACATCCACTCAAATGGGAAAGGTGTACAAAAGACTTATTCTCAACACCATTCAGCCTAACGAGGATTATGCGGATGCTATTTTAAGAGTATACAACAACCCTATTTGTGAAGTCATTGACAATTATAACACAAGTGCCTATTACGAACCCTCTCCATTCATAGCCCGAAGCTACTATGCGGGCGGATTTGAATAACACACATAGACAAGACATTATGTGGCTATCCCTTAAGGATATCAAGTGTACGCTGAATAGCATCCTCAAAAGGATATAGCGGCTGACAACCAATAGAAAGAAGGCGAGTATTATCCAAAATGGCATGCATGGCTACAGAATAGCCCTTTTGTTCCACCTCTGAAGGAAGATCAAAAACAACTTCTTTGCCAGCCCAATGAGCACAGGCCCCAGCAAAGTCTTTCAGTTTTACATTGCATTCCTGGTTTGCCACATTATAGGCTTTGCCCGACTCCCCATGAAGCAGGATAAAAAGCATTGACCTGACAACATCAGCTACATAAGTATAAGAAAAGTACTGCTCTCCCTTACTTTTTAGAATGATATCCTCACCAGCCAAGGCCTTTAGTATGAACTGTGACGACGCTTTGGTATCCGTCATCAGCATCGTTGGTCCAAAAGCACGACTAAGACGAGCAATCTTCACATCGACACCACGTTCCGACATATAGGACAAGCACAAGGCTTCACTCAAACGTTTCGACTCTGGATAGCAGGCACGAGCATTTTCAAGATTCAGTTTTCCGGTATAGTCCTCCGTAAAGACATCCTCACCACGGGCATTGCCATAAACCTCCACCGAAGAAGGATATAGAACTGTTGCCCCACATGCCAAGGCCTTATTCAAGGCATGTTCTGCACCTTTCACATTGATCTCAATAGTCTCAATAGGATATTGTGAATAGGCCAGCGGATGGGTATTGGATGCCAATGGGATGATTATATCCACTTGTATGTCCTCTGGCAACGGCTGACGCACATCCTGCTCAATGAAGTGGAAATGCTTATCTTGCTCGTACTCTCCCAAACACAATTTTGCCTTCTCCCAACTTCGGCCAATGGCATAAATCTGGATGTCTGCACCTTGACGATTGTAATACATCAAAGCATCAATCATGCATACGCCAATTAATCCCGTTGCGCCTGTAATCAAGAAAGATTTTCCGTTAAGTTTCTCTATCTCAGGAATATCCAAGATTCTTTTCAAGTCTTTCTGATAGAGTGGATGCTGCTTGTTGATCATTTCAGCCATGTATCTTTATCCATATTAAGATAACCCTTGAAAAGCTCCAGGTCATCTTTTGTCGTCAACTTAATATTTTTGTCAGATCCAGCCGCAAAATGAAGCGTTTCGCCCAATTCCACCATCATGGTATTGGTGTAAGCCGAGCCAAAGATACCAATCTCCTTTTCGTAAGCCTCGTGATAAGCCCAATCCAACTTCTTGAATTGATAGGCTTGAGGCGTGGAAACACGTCGTAAAGTTTCACGAGGGATATACTCCTTGGTTGTCGAATCATCCTCTGGGTTAACAATAAAAATCTGTTCGTTATAAGGCAACGAAGTAACTGCATTACCATACTGCTTGGCTTTCTGGATCACATCCGTCAGAACCGTTGCGTCCACCAAAGGGCGAATACCATCGTGGATAATCACGATATCATCATCGCCAGCCTTATCTTCCAGATTGTAAACACCATTACGGATACTCTCCTGACCTGTGTTGCCACCAGAAACTACCCACTTCAGTTTTGTGATGTTAAACTGATGGGCATAAGCCCAAAGAACCTCATGCCAACCATCGAGACAAACCACCTCAATGGCATCCACCATCGGATGGCGCTGAAAACTCTCCAAAGTGTAAATCAGCACAGGTTTATCATACACATTAATAAACTGCTTGGGAATGTCCTGTCCCATCCTGTTGCCAGAACCGCCTGCTATAATCAGTGCAATATTCATTGTCAATTATCTTAATCTGCTGCAAAGATACGAATAAGTGAGTAAAAGACCAAATAAATTTGTTATTTTGAACGCGATTTTGTATCTTTGCGGCATGAACAACAATATTGTTAGGCAAGAAAAAAGCAAAAACATTTGGCAGATCCACAAAAAAAAAACTATATTTGCATCAAAAAATGGAATCAGAGCTTCGACAATTACAACTGAAATGTCTGGAGATTCTTGACATCGTTGTCAAAATTTGCACAGAACACAACATTAATTATTCGTTGTGTGGCGGTTCTGTTGTCGGAGCGCATCTATATAAGGGATTTCTTCCATGGGATGACGACATTGATATCATGATGACCCGCGAGAACTATAACAAGTTTCTCGAAGTTGCAAAAGATTATCTGCCAGAGGGTTATTCCATTATCAACTATCAAAACAGCGATTTATCTACGGAATGGAAAATATCATTCACAAAAATAATAAATGAAAGAACAACTCTTGTACAGGTGAATGGAGATGTTATGGGTGTTTTCTTAGACATTGACGTTTACGACAAAGTTCCTGATGGAATACTAAAGGAAATAGACATATTTTTATGTAATAGGATATTGACCATTAATACCGGAAAGAAACCCGGCGGCAACATTCATAACAGATTAAGAAATCTATGTTTGGATACAATCTTATCTAACAGAAGGAAATATCTTATGTTTTTCCAGAAAATAGTGGAATTCATAGGGAAAAGTTCGAAACACTATACCTACAGAGAATTCTTTGGAGCATATCATGGCTATAATATGATACCATACAAAGCATCCATCTTTGAAAACTATACTACCATTGAATTTGAAGGAAGATTAGTTATGATAGTACGAGACTATATAGACTATCTTGTAACAAGATATGACAGAACTGATTTTCGTGAACCTAAGGAAAAACAAAATCCTACACACTTTAAGTACATAGATTTTCACAAATCATATAATGACTTCTTAAGAGAAAAAACTAATCAGTGAAGGAAGTTAAAGAAAGATGCTATTATCCTAACTACATTCATCCAATTATCATAGTACCTACGAAACAAATTCCAACTTTTGATATAACTAAAAGGCTTATATAAAAACAGAAAAACACTTGACAATATGATTCGACCATCTTTTAATGCCATATGGAACAACCTATTTCTAATAACCTTCATCTGCTCCAAGTATATATTATCAACATTTGGCAATGAAGCATAATCAATTCCACGGAACAACAATCTCACATAAAACAACATATAATCGACATAGAACTCACGGGAACAATAGGCGCTTACTTCAGACAATATTCTATAATAACTTTCCGCAAAGAGTGAGCTATTTTCTGTTCTATTCATTATAGAATCTTTTCTATCACAGTATATGTATGTTTTTTCTGGGACAAAAGCTACTTGAATACTACAACGATACAGGTGGAATGACCACAATATATCTTCCTGTAATAATCCCTTCCCAAATCGAAGATTATTTTTGCTGACCATATTATTACTTATTAATACATTCCATGCCATCATCGGAAGGACATCACGTAGATATAACGGGAAAATATGATTGTTTCCTTGCATAAAGTGAGGTATTTTTTCTTCTTTCACTCTAAACAAGCTACCCTGTTTATCGTGATAAAAGTTTGCAAGTACCACCTCAACATTTGGATGTTGTCTAACAACTTCCATATGACAATCTATACAATTCTCTGAAATATAGTCATCAGAATCTATAAAGAACAGATAATCACCATTTGCACTCTCTATACCAGTATTTCTTGCCTCAGAAAGTCCTCTATTCTCATTATGTTTCAAGAAAACGAACTTAATACTATTATCATTTTCCCGTTCTATTACTTGCTGAGCAATAACCATACTATGATCAGGCGTACAATCATCTATCAGAATGCACTCGATCTCTGTATGATTATATGTCTGACTGATGACCGACATCAAACAACGTTCGATGTACCTTTCTACTTTATATACAGGAATAATAATAGAGATTGTAGGTTTCATAACATTATGATTTTCTCATATGATAGCGTAACCACAAATAAATAAATGGTATATATCTAAACAGAAATGAAACAATCATTTGTTTAAAAGTGCCGACAAACATAAATTTGGAAGCAGGTATTTTTCTTTTCAGATCAGAGATAATTATTCTTCGAGCATCATATAATGTTTGATTATGAACAATACAATATAAACCATAATTAAATGAAGAAAAGATATTATCCATGAGACGTTTTTTACATGCCCTTGATAACCCATCCAATTTTACCAACTCCAAATGAGCAGCCATTGAACTATTTAAATCAAACATAAAGCTTACATTTGTTGAAGTAGTAAATGAATTTTTACGTAAACGATAAACATATAATTGGAATCCATATGCTCTTAAACAACTCTTGGATTTCAAAAAACACTCATGACAAAACAGCGAATCCTCATACCAAAAAGGTTTAAAATCTATCTGATTATTAACAAGAAAGTCCCGATTAATAAGCATACGCCAAATATACCATGGTTCTTGAGGTAGCATTACATCCAGAAATGCATCTTCTCCATACATCAGCTTATACTTAAAGTTTTGTTCTACATGAATTAAAGAGCTATAGTCATTCCCATCATCAAAACGTTGGTAATCAGCCACAAGCAGATCAACAGATGACTGTATCGCTTTTGGCAATAAAATGGAAAGAGCATTATCAACTAACATATCATCAGGGTCCATAAAAAGAACATACTTTCCACAAGACCTTAAGAAGCCATTGTTTCTTGCTATGGAAACGCCTTGATTTTCCTGATTAACTACAATGATATTATCATGTGCAGAGATAATATCAGACATAATCCCTATACTATTATCGGGCGAACCATCATTGACCAATACTATTTCAAAGTCAGAGTCAGATAATCCTTGTCGAAATATAGAAAGAATACAATCCCGTATATATTTTTCGACCTTATATATTGGCAGAATTATACTAAGCAGTTTCATTAGTTTAATATTTTAGTTTATTTTGCAAATATAATAATTTTAGAGGAATCTAACAAATAAATGCGAAGAAATTTATTTTTTTTGTTAATAAAAAATAATGAGCAGCCAAAAACACATGCCAAATTTGGATTATTAATTATAAAATTCTACCTTTGCTAAAAAAAGTATATGGAAGTTCGTGAACACAAATTCATTATCTATGGAACTCAAGGTTCTAACACGCTTGGACAAATCAGAAGTTTAGGAGAGAAAGGTATTTCCCCTATTGTTGTATTTCTGCATAGTTCTACATTCAGAGTTGAAAAAAGTAAATACATTGCAAAATCCTATTTCTTTAATGATATAAACAAGGGACTTGATTTTATTATTAAAGAGTTTGGTAATGAACTGAAAAAACCTTTTTTATATACCGATTGTGATGAAATTATGGGAGTGTTTGACAAAAGATATGAAGAGCTTGTCAATCGTTTTTATTTCTGGAATGCAGGAGAACAAGGTAGGCTAACATTCTATATGGACAAAAGCAACCAAGTAAATTTGGCTGAAGAATGTGGAATGATGGTGCCCAAAAGCGAGGTTGTTAAAGTTGGAGAACTACCCCATAATTTAACATATCCAATTTTCACGAAATCAATCAACTCTTTAAGCCAGTGGTGGAAAGGCAATTCATACATTTGTAATAATGAGCAAGAACTTAAAGATGCATATGAAAGAATGGATGTTGATACTATCCTTTTACAAGAGTTCATTGAGAAACAGGACGAGACTCCTATTGAAGGAATAAGTATTAATGAGGGAGAAGACATCTTACTGACAGTAAAATCAATCAATTACCGATTGACAAAAGAAAGCCATGGAATATTTCGGCATATTGAACCATTTAACGATACGAAGTTAGAAGAAAAAATAAAAAAGTTTATCCAGGCAAGCCATTTCTCCGGAATATTCGGTATAGAATTCATTATTGACAAAACAGGAAAGCAATATTTCCTTGAAACTAATTTCCGAATTACTCAATACAATTCTGCATATGCAATGTTTGGAGTTAATTTACCTTATATTTACGCCCTATCCGTATTACAAAACAAAATTGCACGAGATCAAATACATTACACACAGAAAAGGCCTTTTAATGTGATGTCTGAATTCGAGGATCTGAAATTCTCATGTATACATGGAAAAATTTCATTTTGGCAATGGCTAAAAGATGTCCATCAGACTGATTGTTTCCAATTCTATGACAAAAAAGACAAAAAACCTTTTATATATACATTATGGAGCAAGTTTATAGATGCAATCATGAAATAAAGAAGAATAACAGAACATGATTAATGAAACAACTTCTGACACATAGAGTGGACTATGTGCCACCATGTCCATTTATTTTCTTTATAATCAGTTGCATAAATATATCTTCCTTGGAATCGTTGTATATTCAGTTGATGCCCTCCATCAGGGAACAAAGGATTGTTAGAAAAAATGTTTCTCTTATAGAGTTGCTCATTATATTTCTGAGCGTCTAAATGTACTATATGCAATGAAACATTTTCGCCATATTCTTTATGGCAATCTTGAGATACCCTCAACAAATGTCCGTCATACTCTAGCAAAGAGCCGCCATTCCGTCCAAACTCATGACTTATGCATATAGGAGATGCTGGATGTTTTATGAATTCCCCATTAATCAAATCATTCGATACGTATAGTTCTTGAGTCATCTTCCAGTCTTTCATATAAGAAGTAAACAAGTAAACCAAACCATTATTCTGATAGATATGACTATCAACATAATTACAATTTAATGTTTTAACATATTCCTGCTCAAGAAGAGTACGTACAAATGTAAAAGATGTCAAATCGTTATTTGCCTTATACAATCTAATTGTATTATCTGCCTGAGACTCAGGAATCATATAAACACAACCTTCACTTTCAAACACAAAAGGAAATGAAAGATGGAAAGATTCACACAAGACCACAACAGGAGAAGTCCACTTTTTCAAATCCTTTGTCTTTATCATAACTATACGAGCTGGCGCAAATCCATATTGAAGTTCATAAAACAGGAACAACTCATCATCTTTCACAAATAAAAAGGGATCTGCCTGGAACAAAATTGGTCGGGGCTTCCACAAACCTTTAATTGGCATTCGCATAATGAGGTGTTCCTCATCGAACTCGTCTAATGTCAGATGATCATTCGCAAAAAGTTGAACTGCAAAAACACCATCTCTTTTTTTAAAAAATTCCTTAATTAGATTTTTCATCTTCTACACTATCTTGTGACAAACAATAATTTCAAAAACTGTTACCTATTTCTCATTTTTCGTTTTACATGCATCATGCAATACGAAATAAAAGGGGGAGAAACTAATAATAGCATAACATAGAGTCTCTGCAACAAACTGACACGGCCACATGTCAAATAGAATTTACTTGTATTTTTAATAATATCTCTACATTTCTGAAAAGCAATAGTCTCATCCTCCGTTCTCCAAGACAACGTTCTCAAACTAAGCATTCTCCAATATAATTTCTGAAGAAAATAACCCTTAAGTATCTTATTAGCATTTGAACAATCTGTATAATTCCTATAGTAAATATCAGTAACGGTCATTAAGTAAGCCCTCCAATAGTCATACTGATGCATAGCAGAACTTGATCTTTGAAACCAATAATATAGTACGCTATCAACTAACACAGCGTATTCCAAGCGTTGGAAAACCCTACAATTAAAATCAACATCTTGAGCAATACGATATTTCCTTGACCAAACGTCATCTATCAGTGAACGCCTATATAATTTATTCCATACAACTTCTATAATGGTTTGGTTCTTCATATTAATCACCTGTTCCATTGACATAATCTGGGAACGGGTTTCGCTTTGAACATGACTGTCCTTATGATATGTACTCGTTTGTATATACTTGCACATAGCGAACCCGCATTGTGGGTTTTGTAAAAGCGAATCATACAAACACTTTATCATGTCAACATGCAGATAGTCATCACCATCAACGAATATGATAAAATCACCCTTAGCAACTTTCTGTCCAGCATTTCTCGCTGCCCATACGCCTCTATTTTCTTGATGAATCACGACACACCTACTTTCTGCTAATGAATAAGTATCACAGATATCGCCTGAACCATCCGTAGAGCCATCATCTACCAGAATAATCTCTAAATTTTGATAAGATTGAGATGTAATTGTATCCAAACAATGTTGAAGATATTGCTTAACATTATAAACAGGTACAATAACACTTACAAGTGCATTAACATTCTTACAAGAATTTTCCATAAAGTTTATATTATCATATTGTAAGTCCATATATTTCTTGCCACATTGCCATCACGTCAGGTAATCGACGAGTTGCAGCAAAATCTCTTGCTTTATATCCCATTATTTTTCGTTCGTTCTCATGAGTAATCATCCATTCTATCTTGGAAGACAGATCTTCCACATCACCATTCTTTGCTAATAGGCCTGTCTCTCCATCTTTAATAATCTCACGGGGACCGTTGGGACAATCCAATGAAACACAAGGAACACCACAAGACATAGCTTCCACTAATACTAGAGAGTAAGCCTCATGCTCAGAACAGAGAACAAGCATCTCACTACGCTTGTATTCATCATATATGGCATTTGTCGGCTCATGAATAATGACGCGTCCGTCTAACTTCATCTCTTTTATCTGATGAAGCAGGTCCTGCTTATCATTACCTTCACCAAAGATATCAACGTGCCAATCTGGATATTTGTCCGCAATCATAGAAAAAGCTGTTATCAGCCTATCAATGCGTTTCTCATGATTGAAACGGCCCACAAAAATAATACGGCCTCTATCTTTAGGGATATCATCAATTACATCAGGATATAGAGTTACAGGATTTGGAATCACCGTTACATTGTTAAAATGCTGTCGCCAACAACGAGCATCACTTTCTGTTAACACAACTAATTTTGCGCAACGTTTCAAACCATTTAAAGTATGTTTAAACAGTAATTGTGTCATACGGGTTTTCAACCACCCCTCAGATGTTCCAACCTTCCGCATAACATAATCATACGTATTATGAAACTCTGCAATGACTGGAATCGGACTTACAGCATCAATTACAGAACCAACTAAAGTCTGCCAGTCAGAAGCCAGAACAACAACATCCGGGTTAAAATCAGAAGCAACACTCTGCATGTTCTTGCGGAATTTTCTCTTCAGCCGAAAAAAATGATAAAGGTGCATCGGCATAGAGTATTTGGACAAGGTGAAGAAACGACAATCCAAATCCTTATATTGAACAGAAGGGTGTAACTCATAAGGCAAAGGATGCAGGCCTTGTTCATAGCTCACAAGCATTAACTGATGCCCCTCTCTGGCCAGATAGTTGGCTTTGTCCGTAATAACTCGTTCAGCACCTCCAACCAAAGCATATGACCGATGTATTATCATTATCCGCATGACAACTTCCATTTTATTTTTTAAACTTCCACGGCATCAAAGTCACTTCAGCCTTACGAACTAGCTTCTGACCAAAGATCTTTACCAAGAAAGCACGACTCCGATAATAAGCCTTTGCTTTAGGAGAGAACCAAGAGTTTTGGTAGTGATGAATCGCATAGGTATATGGCGTTATTTCTACCTCACGGGAATCGAAGACTTTTGGGGAAAAGAAAGCATCGTTGAACTCCAGCACCTCCTTCTGCATATCCAATTGACGGATATTCAAGCTATCTTCTAAAGATAGAACCTTAATCGGTTTTATCTGCTCTATCTGATGAATCATAATATCAGGTACTGTCTGGATATCCAAACTACCATCTTCATTAATGAATGGACGGTCATGGTAATAATCCAAACAGGCTTTGATCCAATCACAACCTTTTTCTGCTCCCATAATAGCTGCTTCTGGTGTCTGAGCTTTCTCGGCTCCCATAAAATAGGGTAAGTCAAGTAAATCATTAAAGCTCTTTAAGACCTCTACATCTGAATCCAGATAAATACCACCATAATGATACAAAGCATAAAAACGGATATAGTCAGCAGCAAAAGCATACTTCTTCTTCTCAAAAGCCTGTTTTACCCATATACTGGAGTTCAAATCAAAACGCTTAGTATCCCAAAGCACAACTTCATAATCTGGAAGATACTGCTTCCAGGTTTTAAGGCACTTGGCAATCTTCGCAGGATATGGATCACCACTCAGCCAACATAGATGTATAATTTTAGGTATCATGTTGCAAAGATAGTATATTTTATTGGGAATAAAAAATAATTCACGAACAAATTGATGACTATTTTGCCAATTGTTCAAATAAAGACTGCCATAAAGGCATAATTATATCCGCAGAATAACGCTGAGAAGATATAATGCCAGCTTTTCCCATTCGTTTACGCAATTCAGCATCCTCCATTAGCAAGCATACTTTTTCGGCAAATTCGTTTATACTTCTATTCTTTATCAAAAAACCATCAACTCCATCCGTAATAATATCAGAGGGTCCATAAGGACAATCAAACGCAACAACTGGCAAACCAAAGCTCATGGCTTCTGGGATGACTAATCCAAAAGGTTCATATAAAGATGTCAAGAGAAGCATAGAACTATGCATAAATATATCCGAAAGATCAGAAACAGAATGATGTGCAAAAACATTAGCTTGCTGAGTACCTATTATATCAAACCACTTGTCTATTTCTGGTCCATACCCCCCATATATATCAAGTCGCCAATCTGGATGACGAAGATGTATAATCTGCCATATCTGCAAAAGGCTACCAATATCTTTCTGGACAGCATATCGACCAACAAATACAACCTTCTTTTCAACCAGACTACTAGTCCGACCAGTAAGATTCAAATGAACGACATTTGGTATCACTACAACGTTCCTATTTATCTTTTGCCATTCTAAAGCATCACCTTGAGTCAATGCGACAACACATTTTACTTTTTTTACAGAATGCTCGTATGATTTCTCATTAAATATCACCTTAATTTTGTCCCATAGCGTTAACACTTCCATAAACCTTCCTTTACGAGATGAGTGAGATTCAAAGACAACTGGTACTCTTCTTGCCGCCTTAACGATATCATTAATATGGGGTTTCTGTAAACAAAAAATAATATCTGGATTAATTTCCATAATAGTCAAATTCAGACGTTTCAGGAGCAAATTATGAAGTCTGTGACCATACAATAGACGTCTAATACCAGAATATTGATAACTTCTATGAAGAGACACATTAATATCGCGTATATCAATGTTTGGATGTAAAGGAAATACTAACGGATGATTTCCTTGATCAAATGTAACCACATAAATTTCATAGTCAGGTTTCTCAGCCAACCAATTAACCTTGTCTATTAGGATTCTCTCCAATCCTGCATGAACAGCAACAGCACTTACTATATACAATAACCTCATCTTGTGGAATTTATCAAATTATCATCACTATCTTCATAATAGTCCTTTTTGAAGAAAATCCGAGAAATTCCCTTGCTTTGTATCTTGACATGCTGGACAAAACTCTGCCAAAGAGATTGGGAGCCTATCGTTCCATAGCCCGTCACAGGTCGCGCTTTCCTATTATAGACAAATGCAATCTTACCAAATGGTTTTAATGACAGTGCCAAAGAACCATCCTCACCACGACGGATATCCGTACGGATCTTTACCTGACGGGCATAATCCGTATTAAAAGCAAAGACCATACCGCGCACGCACAGTTCTGGACGTTTGAAATGCTGAACAAACAGGAACGTGTCTCGTATCAGTTCGAAAAGAAACAGCCCAAATGAAGAATGCTTCTCATCAGGAAAGAAACTCCAAAAAGAACTCACACAAGCCACATCAGGCCTTGACAACTTTGTCATCATCAGATCCACATATCGGGGTGGATAGAATGTATCTGCATCTATACAGAAATGGTATCTTCCACGGGCATGATTCAATCCACATTGGCGAGCAAATCCCGGACTCTGCCTGGATTCATTATAATAGGGTAATCCCAAACGCTGATAAACACCTTCTGTATCGTCGCTTGAGTTATTGTTAACACCTAAAATCTCGATGGGGTAATCTGTCTGTAATTCACTCAAAGACCAAAGGCATGCTGCCAGACGAGTCTCTTCATTATAGGCAATAACGACCACTGAGACAAGAGGGTCTGTACTCTGCCTTTCTGCTAATCCGCCTTTTATTCTATCCAGCAGTTCGTCGGGAATCTCCTTATAAGACTTCCCGTATATAGTAAGATATTTGTCGTACCAGTGAGGCATACAATGATGGATTTGTGTGCGAAGATACGCATTTTTCCACAATTCTCCAAATATTATATTAACTTTTTTATTTTTCCAAAGAACCAAATTACTCTAACACACAAAAAGGAGGGGAGAATACCCAACATATACAGTGCAAGATTCTTCATACGAGAGTATCGGAAAGAACATATCTGTCGAAAGGAAGCCGGATGAGACATCATTGACTTAATCTCTTGGGAGGTGACGCGTGGCATAATCTCTTTTCTCCGCCTTATCACATGACAAGCAATATAAAAATCTGTCATCACGATATTGAGACAACGATTTGGATAATAGTCTTTCTTGATCAATGAAGCGGAACTTGCCTTTAAGGATTCTATCGCCTTGACATTCTGCAGGATCTCGTCCTTGCTTATTTGCCCCCTCTCTTGATAATGGGACAAGGAGTTCTCCCGGCAGAAATAATAATAGGTTATATCGGGGAGCAGTACTGCCCTGGATATATGCGTCACCAGATTGAAAGTAAAAACGAAATCTTCCCAATAATCAAAGGGCAAAAATCTGCACTTCTTATCGCGCAACAGGGACGTCTTTACCAAATAGTTGCAGGCAGAAGCCTGAATACCTCCATATCTCCGATAAGCAAAAAAAGGCAGTTGATCGTCTTCCAACAGTAGCAATGACGGATACCGGTATATATGCTCTTTGCCAGACAAGTCCACTTTTACGTATGAGCCAAAAGCAATCTCCGCATCATATTGACGGATATTCTGCATCAACAGCGCTATGGTATTCTCGGCTATCAGATCGTCAGAATCCATAAAATACAAATAATCACCCTGAGCGTTATCTATGATTTCATTCCGGGATGCAGACACGCCCATATTTTTCGTATGCTGCACCAGTCGGATATGCGTTCCCCTATCATGATGCTCCTGATAATCACGGATCTTATCCACTGTATAGTCACTGCTGCAATCATCGACAATAAGAATTTCGACTGACGGGTACGTCTGAGCCAACGCAGATTCTAAAGATTTGGCGATATATGCTTCAGACTGATAGGCAGGCATACCAATTGTCACATCATACTTCATAGGCTGGTAACAATTCAGAAAACAACTGGGACCAAAGTCCTGCTATCTTGCTGATATCATACTTCCGAGAATGATCGTATGCTTTTTCCGAAAAACGGTCTCTTCTGTCTTTATCCTGCATAAGCGATAACATCCGGTCGGCCAACTGCCTTGTGTCACCAACTGGTACCAGATAACCATCCTCATGATCCGTAATAATCTCATCCGGTCCCATCTTACAGTCAAAGGATATGACAGGAATGCCTAAAGACATGGCTTCTATAATCACCAAGCCAAAGCCTTCATACCTTGAACTCAGGACAAACAAAGAACTGTCAAGATACACCTTGGTTACATCGTCAACAGGACCGTTAAGTGAGCACCTGCTGGGATCAATTCCTAATTCCTCCATCAATCTTCTATAAGAAGTCTGATCCCCCATCCCATAAACAGCCAACTGCCAATCGGGACAAGACTTCTCAACTTCGGCCCATGCCTGCAACAGCATGTCGTAGCCTTTCTGATAAGCATACCGTCCGATAGATATGATCCGTTTAGAGGTCAAATCGGACTTCTTCCGCAATTGGAATGGGAGAGGATCGGGAATCACGACAACATTCGACAGTTCAGGCCATGCTAATTTGCTTTTCTCTGTCAAGACAACCAAGCGGTCCAACTGTTTCAGTTGTCGCAGAAGACTTTTCATCCAGAACTTGGCAAATAACTCTTTAAAGAAGTTTGTTTCATTGGCCTCAAAATTCCGGTAATTTTCCCTGTTCACATGTAACTCACCAATTTTCCGACTACCATCCTTAATCTTTGTGATGAAATTAATCTCACGGCGAAGCATACTTATAGTAAAGTCCGGACGGATACGCATCAGTTCTTCGGTCAGTAGTTTTTTGAACTTCCGTTGTTTCTGCACGTACAAGATAACCTTCTTGAAAAAGGACACTTTCCATAATGCTTCAAAACCAAGTTCAAAATTGACGACCTTCACCTTATCTGATAGAGGAAAGAAAGACTGCCGCCCCTTTCCCTCTGTAACGATGATAGTGACATCATAGCCCAACTGCTCAGCAAAATAACTGGCCTTGACAGAAACGATCCGCTCCACGCCACCGGCCGAATAAAGGGCTGGTGCGCAATAGACAATCTTATACTTTGGGCGGTTCATTATCAGTATGTAAACACAAATTCATCGCAAATTTACAAAGATTTATTTGAAAAACAAAAAAAACAAGGATATTATTTGGTAGATTTCAGAAAAAATACTACCTTAGCGACAAATTAGCGCCAGATATGAAAAGGACTCTATTTCTTATCTTCCACGGATTCGATCCAAGCAATGGGATTAGTAAGAAAATCTCATACCAAGTCAGTGCGCTCAAAAGTTGTGGTTTAGAAGTTCGCCTCTGCTACATGGACGAATCGTCATCGAAAAGGAGGATGGTTGACGGCCAGGTAATCGCAGACTATGGCAATGGTACGATGAGCAAGATAAGGAAAAGAACAGAATTTGCCTCTATTACCAGATATGCCACAGATAACGCTATCGAGTTTGTCTATATCAGATCCAATCACAATGCCAACCCTTTTACTATTAAGATGGTTAAGGACATGAAGCGGGCAGGTATGAAGGTCGTGATGGAGATACCTACCTATCCATACGATTCTGAATATGAGGCACAGGGAATGACAAAGCAGATTTTCCAAGACAAGATTTTCAGGCGTACCTTAGCAAAGCATCTGGATGCTATCGTCACATTCTCTGACTACACAGAGATATTCGGTCAAAAGACCATTAGAATTTCCAACGGCATAGATTTCGATAGCGTCAAACTCAAATCTGTCATCAACGACACTTCAAAAGAACTGAACCTGATCGGTGTTGCAGAGATTCACCAGTGGCACGGATTCGACAGGTTGGTGAAAGGACTCGCTCAATACTATGCTGAGCCTCGGGATTACACTGTTAGATTCCATGTCGTGGGCTATTTCTATTCGGCAGAAGGTGAAAAGGAGTTCAAAAGACTCATCTCGGAAAACAGCATGGAACCATACGTCATCATATATGGAAAGAAGCATGGAGAAGAATTAGACGACCTATTCGACAAATGTGACTTCGGCATTGGCAGTCTGGGGAGGCATCGTGTAGGCATCCAGCGAATTAAAACGCTCAAGAACAGGGAGTATGCCGCACGCGGTATCTCGTTTATCTATTCAGAGACAGACAGTGACTTTGACGATGAGCCATACGTATTGAAAGCGCCTGCTGACGAGACACCGGTTGATATTCATGAGATTATCAAATTCTACCATCACCAATCCCTCACCCCCCAACAAATCCGAGCATCTATCAAGGACCTTTCGTGGGAGAATCAGATGAAGAAAGTGCTTAAAGGAATATCTAAATGAGAAAAAGAATCTGTTTCATCGTTGATAGCATTTTCAGCATTGGTGGGGTGCAGCGCGTCACGGCTGTCATTGCAAAGGAGTTGGCAAAAGACAATGATGTGACCATCGTGACATTTGACGACCCCAAGAGTAAGGATTTGTCTCTATACGATTTAGGCGATGCTCCTCTGACCTATAGTTTCTTCAAGTACCCATCCATAGGGAAATACAAGAACAAAATCTGTAAGGCTTACAGTGGCTTATATCAAAAACTTCTTCCCCAAAGTCTATGGACATCTAATTTATATGCCAGAAGTTCTTTTCCATCTGAGTTGAGACAAGCGCTCTTGCAGGAACTGAAAAAAGGGAACTTTCAGGTTATCATTGGAGTACATGCTCCACTGGCAGGACGAATGGCAACGCTCAAAAAGCATCTGCCAAACACAAAAGTAATTGGATGGATTCACAATTCGTTTGAAGCCTTATTTGGAGAGACATTCAGATATATTGGCGCCTCAAGGAAACGGCATTATGTCTATCAGTTCCGAAAATTAGACGATGTGGTTCTTCTCTGTCAGCATGATGCAGAGACCTATTATCATTACGACCCGCTTTTCAGACCTACAGTAATCTATAACCCCCTGACTCTCAAGCCAGGAAGTCCAGCGGAAGGCAACTCTAAGCGTTTTCTGGCCGTGGGACGATTCGCCAGAAAGCACAAAGGGTTTGACTTGCTGATAGAGGCATTCCATCTGTTCGCAATGAAAAACAACGAATGGATGCTCGACATTGTAGGCGAAGGCATAGAAGAAAAGTTGTATAGGGAACTAATTAAGGAATACCATCTGGAGAACAGGGTCTTCATCCATCCGTTTACCAATCAGATACAGGACTACTATTCCCAAGCACAGGTCTATGTCCTCAGTTCAAGATGGGAAGGTTTTGGACTAGTCTTGGTTGAGGCTATGGCCCATGGACTTCCCATCATATCATCAGACCTACCGACAAGCAAGGAAATTATGGGTGACTTCGGTCTCTATTTCAAGAACGGAGATATCAACGACCTTGCCGAGAAGTTGGAGGCTGCCACTCAATTGGACTGGGAGAGGAAATCACAAGAAGCCATCAGAATATCACAACGATTTAACGTCAATCATATCGTTGAACAATGGAAAAAACTTATTGAGAAAGATGAATAACGAGGAAGTCAGAGAGAGGTTTAAAGGTAATCCCAGACTAAAGAAGTTTGTGGACTGGCTGATTATGAACCAAGTGGAAACACGACCACGATGGTATGTCAGGATATTGGCACCATTGTACCAGCACAGAGGTAAACATGCAGTGATTCACCGCTCTGTACGGATGGACACCCCACCCTATCGCAAATTCTCTTTGGGAGACTACTCTGTTATAGAGTCTTTTTCTTGCATCAACAATGCTGTTGGTGATGTCATTATTGGTGACCATACCAGGATTGGCTTGCATAACACCGTGATTGGACCTGTTACCATAGGAAGCCATGTCAATCTTGCACAAGGGATTACCATCACTGCCCTTAATCACAATTTTGAGGACAAGGAAAAGTTTATTGACGAACAAGGTATTAATACCACTCCTGTTACCATTGGAAATGATATCTGGATAGGAGCCAATGCCGTCGTGCTGCCTGGCGTAACCATAGGTGATCATTCAGTCATCGCGGCAGGAGCCGTTGTTACAAAAAACGTTCCATCTCACTCGCTGGTAGCAGGTGTACCAGCAAAAATCATCAAACAGATATGAGAATAGGTATTGAAGCACAGCGAATTTTCCGGAAGAACAAGCACGGCATGGACTACGTCGTGTTGCAGGAGATAAAAGAACTACAGAAGATGGACACAAAGAACGACTATTATGTGTTCGTCGCACCTGGTGAAGACAGATGTCTGAATGACACCAAGAATGTCCATATTATTGAGATTGGAGGTAATTTCTATCCGATATGGGAACAGATAACCCTTCCCAAAGCCGTTAATGAGTTGAACCTTGATATGTTACATTGCACCAGCAATACTGCTCCCCTTCACTGCAAGATTCCACTCATCCTTACACTGCATGATATTATTTTCCTTGAACCACGCGACAAATCCAACAAATCTTTTTACCAGAATATGGGATGGTTTTACAGAAGGCTTGTGGTACCTCGCATTCTCAAAAAATGCAAATGCATTATTACAGTATCTAATTTTGAAAAAAACAATATCATTTCCAAACTTCAAATTCCAGAAGAGAGGATGGCGATGATATACAATGGATACAATGACTGGTTCAAGCCTACGGAGGATGTGTATCAGGTCTATAAGAAATACATCGATACTGATGGCTATTTCTTTTTTTTGGGTAATACAGACCCCAAGAAGAATACTGAACGAACATTAATCGCATATTCACTATACCTCGAGAAATCATCCATTAAGCGAAAACTGCTCATGGCAGACTTGGATAAAGACTATCTGGATGGCATCATAGAAAGGAATCACATAGAAGGCATCAGAAGACAGATAGTAATGCCTGGCTATATTGTCAATAGCGACTTACCCTATATATATAATAGTGCCTTTGCATTCCTATACACTTCGCTAAGGGAGAGTTTCGGCATACCCCTGTTGGAAGCAATGGCATGCGGCACACCCGTCATTACATCCAACACGTCTTCCTTGCCAGAAATCGGAGGACAAGAAGCCATACTGGTTAATCCAGGAAATCCCGAAGAAATTGCAGAAAAAATGCTACTGCTCGAAAGAGATGATATATTCTATCAGAAGCAAAAGGAAATCGGATTCAAAAGAGCCAACCTATTTTCCTGGCAACAGACAGCAGAACAACTATTGAATGTCTATGACAAAGTATATAGACAGAAATAGTCTTACCTACCCGAACAAATCCAAGGAAAGATCTTGGGGAGGACGCTCCTCCTTCACCTCGGAGACCTGCTCTCGGAAATCCAAAAGTAATTGTCGGGCATCAGCATTGTTGAGGGTGTTCAGCCGATAATAGCCACGCCGATCCATACTCTCTATGAGCGAAACTGACGACTTTGAGTTTTTCAGCAAATATTGTTGGACGTAAGTCCTGATCTCTGACAGATTAGGAGTAAAGAAAAGTGTAGAATTCAGGTTATATACATGTTTGGCAAGCAGTTGTACACTGATGCCTCTATCTCCCACATCGGTGAGGATCCTGAGAATCTGACGGTCGTATGTCATCTGATTAAAAAAGGCCGGTAAGATACTTACCGACCTTTTCTTATAATACGTGATTGGATTAAGCCAATGTAACTTTCTCTCCGTCGTTAGCGAGTTTGCCCTCCTTGAAGAGCCAACCCAGACCGAGAAGAGTCTCCTCCTCAGAAATCTTTGCAGCCTTAGCAATCTCTTTAACGGTGAGAGCCTTACCTGCTGCTGCCAATGCCTGATAAACATCTCCTGCCTTGAAACCTGCATTCTCAGCATTCACTGCGAGAACAGACTTTGCAGCCTTTGGAGCGGCTGCCTTCTTAACGGTTGCGGTCTTCTTTTCAGCGGCTGCCTTAGTCTCAGTAGCCTTCTTTGCTGTTGCTTTCTTTTCTGCCATAATTCTTAAAAATTAATACTCGTATTGAAGTTTAAGTGTACTTCTCTTTTTCGGGTGCAAAAGTAAAACTATTTATTCATACAAGTTATTGATATTTAGGCATTTTTAGCAAAAGAGGAATTATTCTTGATGAATATCAATCCGAAGTTGGAGTTCTTCAAGTTGTTTAGGATCCAATTCCCCAGGAGCATCCAGCATGACATCGCGCCCACTGTTATTCTTCGGGAAGGCTATGCAGTCGCGGATACTATCGAGACCAGCCATTAAGGACACGAAACGATCAAGGCCGAATGCCAGTCCTGCATGGGGAGGCGCTCCGTACTTAAAGGCGTTGATCAGGAAGCCAAACTGTGCCATAGCCCGCTCGGGGGTAAATCCAAGAATCTGGAACATCTTCTCCTGTAACTGACCGTCGTGAATACGAAGGGAACCGCCACCGACCTCGACGCCATTGCATACGAAGTCGTAGGCTACGGCACGCACCTTCTCAGGAGCCGTGTCAAGTAAAGGAATATCATCAGGATTCGGCATCGTAAACGGATGGTGAGTGGCCATCAGACGCTGTTCCTCATCACTCCACTCAAATAGCGGAAAATCGACAATCCACAGACAAACAAAGTTGTTCTTGTCGCGCAGTCCTAAACGATCACCCATCTCCAGACGGAGAGTACAGAGTTGCACACGGGTCTTGTTAGCATTATCGCCAGAGAGAATCAGCACAAGGTCGCCATCCTTGGCACCCATGGTCTCCTTGAGTTTAGCCCACACCTCTGGTTCATAGAACTTGTCAACACTGGACTTCACCGTTCCATCCTCATTGAACTTGACATAGACAAGTCCCTTGGCGCCTACCTGCGGACGTTTCACAAAGTCTGTCAACTGATCCAGTTGCTTGCGGGTATAGTTGGCACAACCAGGAACGCAAATGCCACCGATATAATTGGCCTCATTGAAAACGGGGAAAGAACCAGTTCCTTTGAGGATATCCATCAGTTCCACGAACTCCATCCCAAAACGAAGATCAGGTTTATCGGAGCCAAAACGCCTCATGGCCTCATGCCAGGTCATGCGCTGCAACGGAGGTAATTCAATACCACGGACTTCCCTGAAGAGATGGCGCGCCATTTCTTCAAACAAATTCAGCACGTCCTCCTGCTCCACAAACGACATCTCACAGTCAATCTGCGTAAACTCAGGCTGACGATCCGCACGAAGGTCCTCGTCACGGAAGCACTTGGCAATCTGGAAGTAGCGGTCAAAGCCACTCACCATCAGCAACTGCTTCAGAGTCTGCGGAGACTGGGGCAAGGCATAAAACTGTCCAGGGTTCATACGAGAAGGTACCACGAAGTCGCGGGCTCCCTCTGGTGTGCTACCGATCAGAATGGGGGTCTCCACTTCAATGAAATCCTTTGCATCAAGGAAATTACGTATCAGGATCGTCATACGATGGCGCAGTTCAAGGTTTTTACGAACAGCAGTACGACGCAAATCCAAATAACGGTATTTCATACGGATATCATCACCACCATCAGTATTATCCTCAATGGTAAACGGTGGTGTCAGGCTCTCACTCAAGATGTTAAGTTCTTTCACCAAGATCTCTATATCGCCCGTAGGCATCTTTGGGTTCTTCGACTGGCGCTCACTAACCTCGCCCTTCACTTGGATACAGAACTCACGCCCCAGTTTATTGGCACGATCGCAAAGAACTGCATCATCCGCCTCGTTGAAAACCAACTGAGTGATGCCATATCGGTCACGAAGATCAACGAACGTCATACCACCCATCTTACGGCTACGCTGTACCCATCCAGCCAGCGTCACCACACTACCTGCATCAGAAAGCCGAAGCTCTCCACATGTCTTACTTCTATACATATTATAATTGCCTTTTTATTATTTAAGGTGCAAAATTACATAAAAAATTAATAACATACAAATATAATTCTTAATTCTTAATTCTTAATTCTTAATTTTTTATTATCTTTGCCCCAAATTTAAACATAAAGCGAACCGAGTATGAAAAAACTGATTGTATTAGCCATGATGCTGACCTGCGGACTGACTGTTGCCTTTGCACAGAAGCCGGCAGAGATTAAGTTTGACAAACTGACACATGATTTCGGGACTTTCTCTGAGAAGAATCCTGTGGTTACTTGCACCTTCACCTACACGAATGTGGGTGAACAGCCACTGATCATCAACCAGGCAATGGCCTCCTGCGGCTGCACAGTGCCAGAATATACCAAGACACCCGTCAAGCCTGGCGAAAAGGGAGAAATCAAAGTAACCTATAATGGTACAGGCAAGTTCCCTGGACATTTCAAGAAATCTATCACCGTCAGGACCAACGGTACAGTTGAAATGACGAGGCTCTACATCGAAGGAGATATGACAGAAGCCAAATAAATACAAATCACCCGCCAGATTGGCGGGTGATTTCGTTTAGAATGTATAGGCAAGACCTAATGAACTATACTCTTTAAACTGCCAATAGCCTAAGTCGTTATCATAAAGACTGGCATCGTCGAAGCGCGGGAAGAGGAACAAATTGGCCGTGATATATTTAGACACACGCAACTCAAAGGTATTCTCCCACTCTATCTCTGCACGCTTGAACGAAGTGAAGGCATAGAAGCGGGTCTTCCACGTCACGACGTCATTGAACTTCCACTCCAGATCAGCCGTCATATTCGGACCAAACTCCAACAAACTATGCTTACCCTCATCAAGTCCATAGAGAGGACCAAGAGCAAGTCTGCCTACATAACGGTAGTTAAGGGCTAACGGTGAGAAGTTGATGGTTCCAGTCAGACGCCCATTCTTTGACTGCACTTTATAATCCATACCAAGACCGAGGTTCAGATTAAACGGAGAGAAGAAATCAGAATAGATGTCTGGGTCATTTGCCTTCAGACCCCTTGTGAACTGTGTATTAGCGACTAACTGAAGGGTATAGTACCAGTTCTTGGCAGCCTGAAGCCCCACCTTGCTTGTCAGACGGATGAGGTCCTCGTTGGACTTGAACTTATGGATGGAGTCAGTACGGGAGCGCAAGAAACCAAGTTTCAACTCCAGTTTATTGTCCCACTTCCATTTGTCCTTGTTGTCATAATTGGCCTCAAGTGTCAACGCACCCACCATGGAGTAGTTACTCTCGCCTCCTTTATACCAGTTTCCAGACACATAATTCTGCATGAACTGAAGGAAGCCGTCACCCTTATAGGTCCAGAACTTCGGGGTCTGAACCATCACCGTGTCTGGAATATCCTGTGGAATATCCACCACCGTGGGCTCTTCTACTTCATCAACGAACTCTACCTGGTTCTCGATAGGGGTGTTAACATCCTCCCTGATAGGCCCCGTCTCCTGTAAGTCGGTCTCTGTGGCACATACCAGATCTGGGCGATTAAGATAGACATTCAGCAGAGCGGCATCTACTTCATCAGATACTGCATCCTTACCCGCTGACTCAGAGTTCATAGCCAATGTCTTATCGGCAACGTTGTGATAAAAAGTTAATGGCGCAAATAGACGATAATAGCGTCCGTCAAGGCTGTCATTTGGCTGCGCGGCCTTTGTGCTGAGCACAGAAACTGCCGCAAAAAATAATACTAGTTTTCTCATAACTGAGTGCAAAGATACGAAAAATTTTATTCTTTCTGCCGTTATGCCGAAAAAAAGTTGTAATTTTGCACCTTGATTTATCGCGTACATTTATAAAAAAAGCAAAATAGACAGAAATGAACAAAGACACAATCATCGGATTCGCCCTCATTGCGCTGGTTCTGATAGGATTCAGTTGGTATAACCAGCCATCAGCGGAGGAGATCGAAGCCGCACGTAAGCAAGACAGTATTGCTGCCGTTATCAGGGATAATGCTGCCAAACAGCAGAAAGCCGACGAGGAGGCGCGTAAGGCCAAGGCGGAGGCTGCCGCCAAAGGTGACTCAACAGCACTGTTCTTCTCGGCACTCAACGGCACCAACCAGACTGTCGTCCTCAAAAATGAAAAAGTGGAACTGACTCTTAACACCAAGGGCGGAACCATCAGCAAGGCTGTTATCAAGGACTTCCTGAATGTAGATAACTCAAAGAACGAAGTTACACTATTCAACGAGAAGACCCAGCAGATGAACTTCATGCTTGCAGGCAAGTCGGAGAATATCATCACCAAAGACTTGTTCTTTACGCCCACAAATATCACAGACTCCACTGTCACCATGACAGCGAAGGCAGGCAATGGCGGAAGCCTGGTCTTCAACTACTGGTTAGGTCAGGACTACCTGCTTCATTTCTCACTTCAGGCAAATGGATTGAGCGGAATGTTTGCGCCCAATTATCAGACTGTTGACATCGAGTGGACAGACCTAGCCATCCAACAGGAACGAGGTTTCACTTTTGAGAACCGCTATACCTCAGTGACCTATAAGGAGAAAAACGGAGGAACAGACTATCTGAACGAGACTTCTGAAAAGATCGATGAGAAGATTGAAGAGGTCCTCGACTGGGTGGCTTTCAAGAATCAGTTCTTTTCGGCTGCCCTGATCTCCAAGGATGATTTCTCAGCCAATTCCCTACTGACCAGCATTCCACAGGAAAAAGGCAGTGGATACCTGAAACAGTTTAATGCCAAACTCAAGACGGCCTTCGATCCGACCGGGGCAAGACCGTCAGAATTTGAGATGTACATCGGCCCCAATGATTTCCGCCTTATCAAAGACGTTGAGCAGCAGAGCACTTTCGGAAAGGACCTCGACCTGGAGCAACTGGTCAATCTCGGATGGTGGCTCGTGCGATGGATCAACCGCTGGTTTACTATCTATGTCTTTGACTGGCTTACCTCATGGGGCTTTGGCATGGGTATTGTACTTGTACTGATTACCCTTTTGTTAAAGGTTATCACATTCCCGATGGTTAAGAAGAGTTATATGTCCTCAGCCAAGATGCGCGTGCTGAAGCCAAAACTCGACGAGGCCACGAAACAGTATGACAAGCCAGAGGATCAGATGAAGAAACAGCAGGAGATGATGAGCCTCTACTCCAAATATGGCGTATCCCCCTTAGGCGGCTGTCTGCCAATGCTCATCCAGTTCCCTATCTGGATGGCCATGTTCTTCTTCGTGCCGAATGCCATCCAGTTGCGCCGCGAGTCTTTCCTCTGGATTGACGACCTCTCGACCTATGACCCCATCATCGAATGGAGCACGAATATCTGGGGCATCGGCGACCACCTCTCACTGACCTGTATCCTCTTCTGCGTGGCCAACGTGCTCTATTCGTATATGACCATGCGCCAGCAAAAGGACCAGATGATTGGCCAGCAGGCTGAACAGATGAAAATGATGCAATGGATGATGTACCTCATGCCTGTCATGTTCTTCTTCATGTTCAATGACTACAGTTCTGGTTTGAACTTCTACTACTTCATCTCCCTCTTCTTCTCAGCCGCCATCATGTGGACACTCCGAAAGACAACCAACGACGAGAAGTTGCTGGCAATCTTAGAGGCCAACTACCAGAAGAACAAGAACAATCCTCAGAAGAAGACCTCTGGCTTAGCAGCCCGTTTGGAGGCAATGCAGAAGCAGGCCGAGGAAATGCAGAAACAGCGTATGAATCAGCAAAGGAAATAACCAATATGAGACAGAATATCATCCTTGTACTACTATGGTGCCTAGGAATCCTATCCACCCCAGCAAATGCAGAAGAAACAGTGAAGATTGGAAAACAAAACATCAAACTGAGTAGTGATCTGATGACCCCTGAGGCACTTTGGGCCATGGGACGTATCGGTAATGCAGTGGCCAATGCCGACGGCAGACAGATTGTCTATCAGATAGGCTACTATAGCGTAAAGGCCAATAAGAGCCAACAGAAAATAGCCATTATCAATGCTGACGGAACAGGTAACTCGACCCTGACCACGGGTTCCAAAAGTGAAACCGATCCTGTCTGGCTGAATGGTAAGATCGCCTTTTTAAGTGGTGGGCAGATTTGGACCATGAATACTGACGGTACTGACCGTCAGCAGATTTCCAAAACGACAAAGGATATCGAGGGTTTCAAGTTTTCTCCTGACGGCAGTAAGGTCATCCTCCTACACTCCATCGACTTCAACGAGGTCATCAAGAAGAATCCTGAAGATCTGCCGAAAGCCACAGGACGCCTGGTAACTGATCTGATGTATCGCCACTGGGATCACTACGTGGAGAGCATCCAGCACCCCTTTGTGGCTGAAGTGACATCTGATGGCATCAAAGACGGCATTGATATTCTGGAAGGCGAACCCTATGAGTGCCCGATGGAGCCTTTTGGCGGTGTCGAGCAACTGGCCTGGAGTCCCGACTCCAAGACCATCGCCTATACCTGTCGTAAGAAGACTGGTCGCGACTATGCCATTTCCACTGATTCCGATATCTATTTATATAATATAGGTACGCGCGAGACAAAGAACCTCTGCAAGCCCGCAGGATATGTGGAGCCAGACATCGATCCGACCAAGACTATGAAATATCAGAAGGTGAATGCCGAGGAGAATCTGAAAAATAATGTGGGTTACGACCAGAACCCGCAGTTCTCGCCAGATGGAAAGTATATCGCCTGGACATCCATGCTACGTGACGGATATGAGGCTGATCGTAACCGCCTCTGTATCTATGACTTGACTACAGGAGAGAAGAAATATGTGACAGAACAGTTTGACTCTAATGTAGATGCCTTCGTCTGGAGTGACTCCAAGGATGCCATGATTTATTTCATCGGCGTTTGGCATGCAACTGAGAATCTCTATGCCGTCAACTGGAAAGGAGAACTGAAGCAGTTGACTGACACATGGGACGACTTTGGTTCGCTCTCCCTTATGAACAATGGCAAGCAGTTGCTGATGGAACGCCATAACTACACCTCGCCAGCCGACCTCTACATCGTGACTCCAAATTTCAAGAAGCCTGAGAAGACAGAGGCCCTCCAACTCACCTTCGAGAACAAGCATATCCTCGACCAACTTGCCAAACCTACCGTACAACAACGCTGGGTGAAGACTACCGATGGTAAGGAGATGCTCACTTGGATTATCCTGCCGCCAAACTTTGACGAGACGAAGAAATACCCCACCCTGCTCTTTTGTGAGGGTGGACCGCAGAGCCCCGTCAGCCAGTTCTGGAGTTACCGCTGGAACTTCATGATCATGGCCTCGAATGGCTATGTTATAGTAGCGCCAAACCGTCGCGGCCTGCCTGGTTTCGGACAGGAGTGGCTGGAGGAAATCTCTGGCGACTGGACAGGTCAGTGCATGAAAGACTATCTGGCTGCCATCGATGATGCCGCCAATAACCTGCCCTATGTCGATAAGGATAGGCTGGGTGCTGTAGGTGCCTCGTTTGGAGGATTCTCCGTCTATTACCTGGCTGGTCATCACGACAAGCGCTTCAAGGCTTTTATCTCCCACGACGGAGCCTTTAACCTTGAGTCGATGTACACAGATACAGAGGAGGTGTTCTTTAGCAACTGGGAGTATGATGATGCCTACTGGAACAAGGACCAGACGGCGAATGCCACACGGACATACAACTACTCTCCGCATAAGTTTGTCGATAACTGGGACACGCCTATCCTGTGTATCCACGGTGAGAAAGACTACCGTATCGTCTATAACCAGGGTATGGGTGCCTTCAATGCCGCCCGTCTGCGTGGAGTACCTGCAGAATTGCTGATTTTCCCAGACGAGAACCACTGGGTGCTGAAGCCCCAGAACGGTATTCTCTGGCAACGCACATTCTTCGACTGGCTCGACCGTTGGCTGAAGAAGAATTGAAAGATTGAAGAATTGAAAGATTGAAGAATTGAAGAATTGAAAAATTGAAATAAAATGACTCAAGTAATCCAAAAGACACTGCGCGATTCTGCTGCAATGAGATGGACTGCACTCCTGTTGTTAGCCATGGCCATGTTTTGCAGTTACATTTTCATGGATATCCTATCCCCTATCAAGGACTTGATGCAAGAGACCCGTGGATGGGACTCCACAGCCTTCGGAACAATGCAGGGATCAGAGGTATTCCTCAACGTATTTGTATTCTTCCTCATCTTTGCAGGTATCATCCTCGACAAGATGGGCGTCCGTTTTACGGCCGTGCTCTCAGCAGCGGTGATGCTCGTGGGAGCCTGTGTGAAGTGGTATGCCGTCAGTGAGAGTTTTATGGGCAGTGGACTGGAGACATGGTTTAACAACAATCTGAACTACATCCCCATCTTCGACGAGTTGGGAGTAAGCCCCTTCTATGAAGGCATGCCTGCCTCAGCAAAGTTCGCCGCCTGTGGTTTTATGATCTTTGGATGCGGTTGCGAAATGTGCGGCATCACTGTCAGCCGTGGTATCGTGAAGTGGTTCAAGGGTCGAGAGATGGCACTGGCCATGGGTTCTGAGATGGCACTGGCCCGTCTGGGTGTGGCCACCTGTATGATCTTCTCGCCATTCTTCGCCCGTCTGGGTGGTGAGGTGTCAGTAAGTCGCTCCGTAGCCTTTGGTGTCGTACTGATGTGTATTGCCCTGATGATGACGATTGTCTATTTCTTTATGGATCAGAGACTTGATGCACAGACAGGCGAGGCCGAGGAAAAGGACGATCCTTTCAAGATCAGCGACATTGGCAAGATTCTTTCCGATGCTGGTTTCTGGATTGTCGCCCTCCTGTGCGTACTATATTATTCAGCCATCTTCCCCTTCCAGAAGTATGCAGTAAACATGCTGCAATGTAACCTCACGCTGACACCGCCAGACTCAGATTCTTTCTGGGCCTCGTCAAGCGTCACGATTGTCCAGTACGTCATCATGCTCATCGTGGCAGCAACCGGCTTTGCCAGCAACTTCCAAAAAAAGAAGAACATGCAGTACAGTCTGCTGGCCGTTTCGGTCATCGCCCTGATTACCTATTGCTACATGGGATATATGCGTCAGTCTGCTGAATCGATCTTTGCCGTATTCCCATTATTGGCCGTACTCATCACGCCTATTCTCGGTTCCTACCTCGATCACCATGGCAAGGCTGCCTCGATGCTGGTATTGGGTAGCATACTACTGATTGCCTGTCACCTGACATTTGCCTTCGTGCTGCCAGTCTTCAAAGGCAGTCCTGTGGGTGGTATCATCATTGCATACGCCACCATCCTCGTCTTAGGTGCATCGTTCTCTTTGGTACCAGCCTCCCTATGGCCCTCTGTACCCAAACTCGTCGATGCTAAGGTGATTGGTTCGGCCTACGCCCTTATCTTCTGGATTCAGAACATTGGCCTCTGGCTGTTCCCGCTATTGATAGGTAAGGTGCTCGACCAGACCAATCCAGGTGTGACGGATCCAACGCAGTTTGACTATACGGCTCCACTTGTGATGCTCGCATGTCTTGGTGTAGCCGCACTTGTTCTCGGCTTCGTACTGAAGGTGGTTGACCGCAAGAAAGGACTTGGCCTCGAACTCCCCAATATTACAGAATAAAAACACAGACACAATATGAAAATAGGATTCGACAACGACAAATATCTCAAGATACAGTCTGAGCATATCAAAGAGCGCATTGCCCAATTTGATGGCAAACTATATATGGAATTGGGTGGCAAACTCTTCGACGACCATCATGCCTCTCGCGTACTACCAGGCTTCAAGCCCGACTCCAAACTGCGCATGCTGGCACAGTTGCGCGACAGCATCGAGATCGTGATTGTGGTCAGCGCCGAGGATATCGAAAGGAATAAGGTGCGTGCTGACTTAGGCATCACCTACGATGAGGATGTGCTCCGCCTTCGCGACGAATTCATGAGTCGCAACTTCTATGTGGGCTCCGTGGTCATCACGCATTACAACGGTCAGAGCGCTGCCGACCAGTTCCGTCATCGACTGGAGCGTATGGGCATCAAATCGTATATCCACTACCCCATCGACGGCTATCCCCACAATGTGGAACTGATTGCCTCTGATGAAGGGTTCGGCAAGAACGATTATGTGGAGACCACCCGCGAACTCGTCATCGTTACTGCTCCTGGTCCGGGCAGTGGCAAGATGGCCACCTGTCTCTCGCAACTCTATAACGAGAACAAGCGCGGTATCCGTGCTGGCTATGCGAAGTTCGAGACTTTCCCTGTATGGAACCTGCCGTTGAAGCATCCTGTGAATATCGCCTACGAGGCTGCTACGGCCGACCTCAATGATGTCAACATGATCGACCCCTTCCATCTGGAAGCATACGGCAAGACAGCGGTCAACTACAACCGCGACGTAGAGATATTCCCCGTGCTTAATGCTCTCTTCGAGGGTATATACGGAGAGAATCCCTATAAGTCACCTACGGACATGGGTGTCAACATGATTGGTTTCTGTATCTCCGACGACGAGGTGTGCTGCAAGGCATCCAAGGATGAGATCATTCGCCGCTTCTATGATGCCACCAACAAACTCGCTGATGGCGCAGACAATGAGAATGAAGTCAGCAAGATCCGTCTGCTCTTCAACCAGGCGAAGATCACGACAGCCTTCCGCCCTGTCACAACGGCAGCATACGAGAAGAAGTTAGAGAGCGGACACCAGTCTGCCGCTATCGAACTGGAAGATGGGACGATTATCACCTCGAAATCCAGTCCACTACTGGGTTGTTGTGCCGCCTTGCTGCTGAATGCCACCAAATATCTGGCTGGTATCGACCATGAGGCCAAGTTGATTGCACAGAGCCTCATCGAACCTGTCCAAAAGACCAAGACAGAATATCTTGGCGCCAAGAATCCCCGTCTGCATACTGACGAGGTGCTTGTGGCCCTCAGTGTACTCTCGCAGGATGATGACAACTGTCGCCGCGCCCTGGAACAACTGCCCAAGTTACGCAACTGTCAGGTGCACTCCACCGTCATGCTCAGTGAGGTGGATCGTAAGATCTTCAAGAAACTCGGCTGTGGTCTGACCTGTGATCCTGTGAGAAAGAAATAGCCAGCCAATAGAAAAGCAAGAAAGGTAAGACAGTGAGTATCCAAAGGCTTAGTGACTCGGCTACAGCCAGGTGGACCGTTCTCTTCATTGTGTCCACGGCCATGATGATGGGCTACTTCGTCAACGATGTCATGTCGCCACTGGAGACTCTTCTGGAATTACCCACGGAACAGGGCGGACTGGGGTGGACCCCTTCCGACTATGGCTTTTTCTCCGGCTCCAGCGGACTCATCAATGTCTTCCTGCTGATGCTCTTCTTCTCGGGAATCATCCTCGACAAGATGGGTATTCGCTTCACGGGCGTATTGTCATGTTCGCTGATGGTACTCGGCACTCTGCTCAAACTTTATGCCATTACCGCCAACATTCCCTCTACAGCGGTAGCAAATTTTTCACTTTTCACTCTTCACTTTTCACTTCCACAGTCAGTAGCCATTGCATCACTTGGATTTGCCATCTTTGGCGTGGGCTATGAGATGACGGGAATCACAGTCTCCAAGGCGATGATACGCTGGTTTACAGGCCACGAACTGGCTCTTGCCATGGGAATTCAGATCTCAATGGCGCGACTGGGTACAGCGGCTGCCCTCAGCATCTCGGCACCCATTGCGCGCCACTTTACCCTGAGTACTCCCCTTTTGGTGTCACTTTCTTTTCTCATCATCGGACTGCTGGCCTTCCTGGTGTTCTGTGTCATGGATCGCAAGTTGGATAATAACGAGGCAACTACAATGGCTGACAATGGCGATGAGTTCCGATGGAGTGATATTGGCGTGACCCTCCGCAATCCCGGCTTCTGGCTCATTACCCTCTTCTGCGTCCTTTTCTACTCCGCCATTTCGCCATTCCTGAAGTTCTCCACCAAACTGATGGTCATCAAATACGGAGTTGATGCTGACCTTGCAGGCTTCTTCTCTTCGATTGCGCCCTTCGGCACCATCCTCATGACCCCACTGTTTGGTTTTATCTACGACCGCTACGGCAAGGGTGTCACACTGATCATCACTGGCGCCCTCATGCTCACTTGCGTCCACTTCGGCTTCTCACTCCCCATGCACAGCAGTGCCACTGCCATCATCCTGATGGTCATCCTTTCTATCAGTTACTCTCTTGCGCCTGCCGCCCTCTGGCCCTGTGTGCCAAAGATTATCCCCATGAAGTGCCTTGGTACGGCCTGTTCCATGATCTTCCTCATCCAGAACTTTGGCAAATCCATCATCCCCATGCTCGTGGGTCTGGCCAACGAGACCGATCCTACCTATACCTCATCCATGCTGATCTTTGGCTTCACCGCCCTGGGTGCAGCCCTTACGGCCATAGCCATGCTGATGACAGACAAGCGGAAAGGCTACGGTCTGCAACTTCCGAACATCAGGAAATAATCACAAATGGAATCGCACCACCAGAGGCAGGTGGTCACTGTATCCCTTCTGGTACTTCATACCCTTATACGTACGACGGGGCAGATAGCCTCCATAGGTATTATCCTCCTCCAGCAGAAAGAGCGGTGCATGGATAAAGGCGGTGTCCATACGCTGACTCATCTTTGGCGATGCCAGCACATGATCCAGACTCTCCCACTCGCCCTTATAGCGATAGGTACCTTTTACTCCGTGCTGGCCTTTAGCCCCTGCCGTAACATTCGTCAGTCCATTCTCATACAGGTATTCCAGGGCCGGCGAATTGAAATAATCATTGAAGTCGCCAGTAATCACGATCTTACTCTCTGCAGAGAGAGCCCGCAGGGAATCAACGGCCTGTATCAGCCGTTGGGCCGTCTGCATACGGAACGGCCTACTGGCCTTCTCTCCCCCATGCCTACTTGGTGCATGGACCACGAACACATGGAGGATATCGCCCGACTGTAGTTCTCCACAGGCATAGAGGATATCCCGAGTAGGGCGCATTCCCTCTATCGTCGGCACCCTCAGGCCGTATGAACGGATGAGTGAGAAGGAAAAAGGCGAGTACATCAGTGCCACATCCACCCCTCGGGCGTCAGGCGACTGCGTCATCACATACTCATAACCGGCATTTCGCAGCAGGGAGCGCTTCGTCAGGTCGTGGAGCACCTGGTCGTTCTCCACCTCACAGAGTGCCACAAGGTCAGGGATTCCGTCATCCACCGTAGAGAGAATAGCCTTGCTGATCTGGCTCAGTTTCTTCCAGTACCGCTTCTGCGTCCAATGACGCGTGGCGTCAGGCAGGAACTCTGTATCGTCCTTCCCTTCATCATGACGGGTGTCAAAGATATTCTCCACATTATATTCCACCAAAGAGAAGGTCCTCTGGGAGAAGGATGATGAGGGAATGAATATGGACAATAGGAAGATGATGGTGCTCTTTCTCATCGGATAGTCTGTTGTTTTCTATGAATCTTCCAGCCAATGGCCGCCACGAAGATACTCGTTACAGGCGACAGGATATTAAAGAAGCAATAGGGCAGATAGGTCAGCGTGGCTACACCCAGGACAGTACTCTGGGTCAGGCCACAGGTGTTCCATGGCACGAGTACAGAGGTGACCGTTGCACCATCCTCACATGAGCGACTCAAGAGCCGGGGCTCATAGCCGCGCTTCTGATAAGTGTCCTTGAACATCGAACTGGCCAGCATGATAGACAAATATTGGTCTGCCATGGCGATATTACAGAACAGCGCCGTGCCGACTGTAGAAGCCACCAGCGAAGCCGTACCCTTGGCAAATCTCAGAATCAGATTCATCAGATCCTTCAGTTGCCCTGTCGCCGTCAATGCCCCGCCAAAGGTCTGCGCACAGATAATCAGCCAGATCGTAGGCATCATACCCGCCATACCACTGGTGTGCACCAGTTCGTTGAGCACAGGGATGCCTGTCTCGATATCCGTACTCCCATAGCATACTTGCATCATGCCCTTGTAAGAAGCGAGCAAGCCCCCTCCTGCCTCACCAGATATCCGATGTACCAGTTGCGGCTGCACGAGCAAGGCCACGACGACAGCCAACAGGATGGCCAGGAACAGCACCACCATCGATGGCCAGCGACGGGCAATCATCACCCCTGTCAGCACCGGCACGAGGAGGAGCCAGGGGGAAATGACAAAGGTGCGCTGCAGTCCCTCCATGAACTCCGTCACGTTACCATTGCCTGACACATCCATCGTAAACCCAGCCACCAGGAAGATCGACAGCGACACCAGGAAGGTGGGCACGGTGGTAAAGAGCATATAGCGGATATGGGTGAAGAGCGGAGTACCAGAGACACTCGACGCCAGCACCGTAGTGTCGGAAAGAGGGGACAACTTATCCCCAAAATAGGCTCCCGTAATGATGGAGCCTGCTATCCACCCGTCGTCGAAGCCATGGGCCTTACCGATGCCCATCAACGCCAGGCCGATGGTGGCTACGGTGGTCCACGAGGAGCCAATCATCAGACTCACCAAGGCACAGAGGATGCTGCTACTGACGAGGAACACCTCTGGACGGATGATCTGCATGCCATAGTAGATCATCGTAGGTACGATGCCTGACACCATCCACGTACCACCGATGGCACCAATCAGAAGGAGGATGATAATGGCGGGTGTACAACTGGCGATCTTGGCCGTGATCTCCTTCTCGAGATCCTCCCATTCCAGTCGCCTGCTGAAATGCCCCACCAGCACACTGACTGCCGAAGCCACCATCAGCGACACCTGACTGGCACCATCCAATGTTGCGTTGCCGAACACGGCAACGCAACACGTAATCAGTCCGATGAGCACCAGGAACGGGACGCTCCACATATCTTACGAATGATGCAGAATCAACACACTTTCTCCAGGCGCTTCATCAAGGCGAACATGAAGATCGCGGCAATGAGACAGACGCCAAGGAAGACACTCCAGCATACCCAGAGGGGAACAGTGCCCCACAGCAGACCGCCTACCACGACGAGTTGGTTGCCAATGGCCGTCGCCACAAACCAGCCACCCATCATCATACCCTTGTACTTCGGAGGTGCCACCTTCGATACGAAGGAGATACCCATCGGTGAGAGCAACAACTCACCAAAGGTCAGCACGAGATAGACCATGATGAGCAGGTTGGGCGTCACGTCAGCCACATGCACAGCCACGGGATAGCCGTCAGCGCCCATCTCCGTCTGTGGCATAGGCAGACCGTATGAGAACACGGCCATCATCGCGTAGGCCACGGCAGCCACAATCATACCGTATGCAATCTTACGCGGAGCAGAGGGTTCCTTCCCCTTGGCTGCCAGCGAGCCAAAGAGAGCCATCGACACAGGCGTCAGGGCCACCACGTAGAATGGGTTGAACTGCTGGAAGATCGGAGCAGAGACAGAAACAGTGCCCGTACTGTCGTACTGCAGGCAGAGGAAGGCCAGGGCCATACCAATAACCACGGCGGAGATAGCCTTACCCTTACCTGTCTTCGACTGGAACAGCGAGAACAGGGCATAGACGATAAAGATCACAGCCACGAGGTTCCATACATCGAAGCACATCGCCTGCAAGCCTTCAGCCGACTGGGCTGTAAACTCATCAGCGAAGTAAGTCAGTGACAGGCCATTCTGGTGGAAGGCCATCCAGAAGAAGATCACCACGGCAAACACGAGGCACAAGGCCACGATGCGCTGTTTGGTCTCTTCTTTCGAGAGTTCAGGCTCCGAGCTGGCATCAGCCTTGGCTGCATCCTTCTTCGTTCCACCCTCCGTATGACGGAACGTACTGCGGAACATGTAATAGATGGCAATGGAGAGAATCAGCGATGCACAGGCCACTGCAAACGAGAAGTGGTAGGCGTCATTGCTGGAATACCCCAAGGATACCTCAGCATACTCCTTAATCTTAATGGCAGCGGTAGGTGCAAACAGCGCACCGATGTTGATGGCCATATAGAAGATAGAGAAACCTGCATCGCGCTTGTCCTTGTATTTCGGATCATTATACAGATCACCCACCATCACCTGGAGGTTACCCTTGAATAGACCTGTACCTAAGCCGATAAGCAACAGGGCAGCCAGCATCACGACCAGTGCCACGCTGTCACCGCCTAGAGGCACCGACAAGAGCAGATAGCCACCAAACATGATGATGATACCCGTGGTGACCATCTTTCCGAAACCGAACTTATCGGCCATGATACCACCAATCAGCGGGAGGAAATACACCAGCATAAGGAATGAACTGTAGATTGTACCAGCCAGGGCGGGCGACAATCCGTAATTGGCTCTCAGAAACAGAGCAAAAACGGCGAGCATCGTGTAATAGCCGAAACGCTCACCTGTGTTGGCCAATGCCAACGCGAATAATCCTTTAGGTTGTCCTTCGAACATACTTATTTAATATTTGAGTTTTTTGTCCTGATGATATCAAACAGATAGGTAAACTTCACCACGATATTGCCGAAGTTGGAACGGCCGAAATAGTCGCGCTTCGTTGCACCATACATATTGCCCAGACCATAATAGTAACGGCCCTCCAGCAGGAAATGCCCCAGACGGCGGTTGCTGAACTCGAGACCCAGTCCACCGGTAATGCCATAATCAAACTTGTTCTCGACTGCCATCGAGTCTTGAGCCACCACTTGCGATACACGGACGCCACGATACTTGTAGTCGGGATTCGGCTGTTGGTAGGTACCTGGATTAAATGCCGGGTCATGCACGTCGAAGTTCGACTCGGACTTATCACTCAGGAAAAAGCCGAATTGGGGGCCTATCTGGAAAAAGGCCTGGAATCCTTTACGTTCTCTTCCCCACCCCAGTCTTGCCAGTAAGGGAATCTGCACATAGTTCATCTGTCGCTGATAGCGCAATGTCTGTGTCGGATCGGTATGCAGTGGCACGGGCTGGTCTTTCACATCCAGGATATTTTCTTTCCAGCCTATCTGCGAATAGTTTACTTCAGCCACCAATGCACAGATGCTCTTGAAATATTTCTCACATGTATAGCGCATCGTCACACCAGCGGTCATGCCCGTCTGGAATCCCTGTGGCACCGTGGGCATGAAGCCGACATTGCTCATGACATATCCGCCATTGACGCCAACGGCCAGGTCGTTCCTGAACTCCCCCACCTGGGCATGGACCAGTGAGAGACGGATAAGGAGAAATAAGAAAATGATTAGGACTTTCCGCATCTCTTAGAACTTGATGGTTTCCACGATGTGCTCAGGCCTGTAGTGCACGAAGAGCAGCGTCTTGTTGCGCAGGCCGCCATTCCCATAGCGCTCAAACTGCAAGGGCGTCTGTACTGGCGGATAGCCAAACAAGCCTGCTGCCCCATTGAAACTCTTACCATACTTGTGCAACCCTCTCAGGAAGTAATAGGCATGGTCGAAGCCCGTGATGGCAAAGCGCGGCAGCAGGTTCTGCATATCCGAATGAAAGTTCCAGCGGTATTTCTGCTGGAGGCGCTGCGTGGCCGGCGACAATGGGTTATAATAGAACACGGAGGGGATGTAAGTATTAAACTTATAGAAATTATCCAGATGCGTCCTCGTATAGAGCAGCCAGTCTGTATAGCCAAACATCGTGATGTCCAGTTCCTGCTGTTTGGTCTTCAGACCGTTGAGTTTGGCAAATGCCATCCCCAGTTCCTGTGAGCGCCCTGAGTTCAGGATCACCACGTTGGACTTCTTCCTACTGAACGCCTTGGCAAAGACATCCTCGCCCGACTTCAGGTTGGTGACGGTGTACTCGATGCCCTGCTGTTCCAACTGGCGACGCAGACCTGAGGTGAAGTTCCCCTTCTTGCTGGTCGAGTCGTTGCAGTCGATGAAGACGGGGTGACTATTCTTGAAGCGCTCCATGAAATGGCTGATCGTCGCTTCATTGATATCCGTTGGCGACTGCCACACACGGAAGATATTGCGGTTGGTAGCCAGTTGCGGGGCATTGATCGAGAAAGGGATCACCAGTTTGATATCATAGGTCCTTACAAACTCCGAGAGTACATCCATCTGCTTGGAATACAGGGGGCCGATGATCATGTCGCACTTCGTGGCGGCATCGTCGAGGAGCACCGTGCGTATATCGCCATTCTCAGGGGTGTTCCATGCATGGACATCAACGGAGATGCCCATCTTCTTCAGACTGTCACAGGCCATCAGCACGCCACGGTAGTATTCCACCATCCTCCGCCCGTCGCCATTGATATCGTGGAGGGGCAGCATCACGCCCAGACGGATCGCCCTGCCCTGGATGGGGCTGGTAATACTAGGGGTACTAGGATTACTAGGGCTACCAGCCTGGACTGGCTGGGCAGTGCCCTTGGCAAAAGGTATCCTAAGGACGGTACCCTTCTTTAATTCGTAGTCCGGCTCTTTCATCTCGGGGTTGGCATCAATCAGTTCCTCGATGGTAATGTCATACATCCTGGAGATGCCGAAGATGGTCTCCTTGCGCTTCACCTTGTGATAGCCACGGATCGATCCATCATCCTGTGCAGAGACGATTCCAACCACCAAAAAGAGCAATACCGGCAGTAAAAAATATCTTAAAACGCGTGTCATAATTTCTAAATTTAGTAATTTCGCCTACAAAAGTACGAAATAATTGTCAATTATCAATTGCCAGTTATCAATTTTTTAGTATCTTTGCACTTTAAAGCATACGAAAATGAGAAATAAACGTTTTTTTATAGCAGCATTGGCCGCTTTCCTGCCCTTTCTCTGCATGGCACAGGGCAGCATTCCCTCACTGAACCCCACAGCCAACTACCTCGACGCGGATGGCACGGAGGCGGAGAGCAGCGACAATATCAGCGGACAGGCACCACTCAGCGTCACCTTCCATGCCAACCCCTCGAATATGGAGGACTACTCACCCACCTACGAATGGCACTTCCATAAGGATGGAGACGACAGGGATCTCGCTGTGCGCTATGAGGAGGATACCCAATACACCTTCATCGAGGCTGGCGTCACCCTCGTCACACTCATCGTGAAATACAACAGCACCGAACTGGAGGACTACACGACGACCTTCTCCGTCACGATCAGTGCCAGCAAACTCATCTTCCCCAATGCCTTCTCGCCCAACAACGGCGACGATGTCAACAATGTGTTCAAGGCCAAGGCCTACGAGAGCATCGTGGAGTTTCATGCCTATATCTTCAACCGCTGGGGACAGAAACTCTACGACTGGACGGACCCTGCGGGGGGATGGGACGGCACCTACAACGGCAAGGACGTAAATGAGGGCGTCTATTTCCTGCTCTGCAATGCAAAGGGGGCCGACGGCACGGTCTATACCATCAAGAAAGATGTCAATCTCCTGAGGGGCTATACGAATACCACGAACAGTTACTAACCGCCCTGAAGGCACCAAGAGAAACATGGAAAGACAAGACGAAAAGATAAATGTATATGGCGCGCGCGTTCATAATCTAAAGAATATCGATGTCGAGATACCCCGCAACTCCCTGACGGTCATCACGGGCCTCAGCGGCTCTGGCAAGTCCAGCCTCGCCTTCGACACCATCTTCGCCGAGGGACAGCGACGCTATATCGAGACATTCTCCGCCTACGCACGCAACTTCCTGGGAGGCATGGAGCGCCCTGACGTGGATAAGATCACAGGTCTCTCGCCCGTCATCAGCATCGAGCAGAAGACCACTAACAAGAACCCCCGCTCCACCGTGGGTACCACCACGGAAGTCTATGACTACATGCGACTGCTCTTCGCCCGCGCCGGCAAGGCCTATAGTTATGCCACTGGCGAGGAGATGGTGAAATATACCGAGGAAAAGGTGCTCGACATGATCCTCCACGACTATGCAGGTAAGAAAATCTTCATCCTGGCGCCACTCGTGCGTAGCCGCAAGGGCCACTACCGTGAACTCTTCGAGTCGATGCGCCGCAAGGGTTATCTGAACATGCGAGTGGATGGCGAAATCGTCGAGATCACGCGCGGCATGAAGGTCGATCGCTACAAGAACCACGACATAGAGGTGGTCATCGACAAACTGGCCGTCCCCGCCCTCCCCTCCTCCGGAGAGGAGGGGTCAGGGGTGGAGGCGAACAGCCGCCTCAAGAAGTCCGTCACCATCGCCATGAGACAGGGCGACGGCCTCATCATGATCCTCGATAAAGACACGGGCGACATCAAGCACTTCTCCAAGCGACTGATGTGCCCCACGACGGGCATCAGTTACTCAGACCCAGCGCCCAACAACTTCTCGTTCAACTCTCCCCAAGGGGCTTGCCCCTATTGCAAGGGACTGGGCGTGATCAACCAGATCGACCTGGGGAAAGTGATCCCTGACCGCAAGAAGAGCATCCATGAGGGCGGCATCATACCCCTGGGCAAATACAAGAACCAGATGATCTTCTGGCAGATCGACGCCATCCTGAAGAAATACGATATGGACCTGAAGACGCCTATCGAGGACATCCCCGAGGAGGCCCTGCGCGAAGTGCTCTACGGCTCCCTCGAGAACGTACGCATCGACAAGGAACTGGTGCACACCTCCAGCGACTACTTCGTCGCCTTCGACGGCATCATCAAGTACCTGCGGGGCGTGATGGACAACGACGACTCCACGGCAGGACAGAAATGGGCGGTGCAGTTCCTCGCCGAGTGCGAGTGCCCTGAATGCCACGGCCAGCGACTCAACCGCGAGGCCCTGTCGTACAGGATATGGGACAAGAACATCGCCGAACTCGCCTCGATGGACATCACCGAACTCCGTGAGTGGCTCGACCACGTGGAGGAGCACCTCGACAGCCAGCAACGGAAGATCGCCGCTGAGATTCTCAAGGAGATCCGTACGCGGCTGGACTTCCTCCTCGACGTAGGCCTCGACTACCTCGCCCTCAACCGCCAGTCGGCCTCCCTTTCTGGCGGCGAGAGCCAGCGCATCCGCCTGGCCACGCAGATAGGCTCCCAACTCGTCAACGTGCTCTATATCCTCGACGAGCCCTCGATAGGCCTCCACCAGCGCGACAACGAGCGCCTCATCCGCTCACTGAAGGAACTGCGCGACCTGGGTAACACCGTCATCGTAGTGGAGCATGATGAAGACATGATGCGCAATGCCGACTGGATCATCGACATTGGCCCGCGTGCTGGCCGAAAGGGCGGTGAGGTGGTCTTTCAAGGCATCCCCGCCGACATGCTGAAGGCCGACACGCTCACTGCGAAGTACCTGAGAAATGAAGAATTAAGAGTGAAGAGTGAAAATTCTTCACCCTCCAATCTTCACTCTTCATTAAAACTAAAAGGCTGCACAGGCAACAACCTCAAGCACGTCGATGTCGAATTCCCACTGGGCAGACTCATCCTCGTCACAGGCGTCAGCGGCTCAGGCAAATCCACCCTCATCAACGAGACCCTCCAGCCCATCCTCTCCCAGCACTTCTACCACTCGCTGAAGGCTCCCATGCCCTACGACAGCATCGAGGGACTGGAGCATATCGACAAGGTGGTAAACGTCGATCAGTCGCCCATCGGCCGCACGCCCCGCTCCAACCCTGCCACCTATACGGGTGTCTTCTCCGACATCCGCAGCCTCTTCGTCAATCTCCCTGAGGCAAAGATCCGCGGCTATAAGCCTGGGCGCTTCTCTTTCAACGTGAAGGGCGGACGCTGCGAGACCTGTGGCGGCAATGGCTACAAGACCATCGAGATGAACTTCCTACCTGATATCCAGGTACCCTGCGAGGAGTGCCATGGCAAGCGCTACAACCGCGAAACCCTCGAGGTGCGCTTCAAGGGCAAGTCGATTGCCGACGTGCTCGACATGACCATCAACCAGGCCGTGGAGTTCTTCGAGAACGTGCCAGACATCCTCCGCAAGATCAAGACTATCCAGGATGTGGGACTGGGCTACATCAAACTGGGCCAGCCCTCCACCACCCTCTCTGGCGGCGAGAGCCAGCGCGTGAAACTCGCCACCGAACTGTCGAAGAAAGACACGGGCAAGACGCTCTACATCCTCGACGAGCCCACCACGGGCCTGCACTTCGAGGATATCCGCATCCTGATGGGTGTGCTGAGGAAACTCGTGGACCGTGGCAACACCGTCATCATCATCGAGCACAACCTCGACGTGATCCGCCAGGCCGACTGGATCATCGACATGGGTCCCGAGGGAGGCCGCAAGGGCGGACAGGTACTCTCCACAGGCACCCCCGAGCAGGTCGCCCAGTCGGAGAAAGGCTACACGCCCAAGTTCCTCAGGCAAGTTCTGAAGTAAGTCACCACCCCATACCAGCAAGGATGCCTGATGGAAGATATCTACAGACTCTTTAGACAAGTGTTCCCCTATATCCGCAGAGAAGAACAGACGCTCAGGGACATCATGAGTGACGAGCGATATAAGAGGATAGAAAGACGCAACGACAGCGGGGAACTGATTGCCGTCAGTATGATTAGCGCACCTACGATCCTGCTGCTCATGGTAAGGGAAGACTATAGAGGTTTGGGGATAGGAAGCCAATTATTACGCCAGTCAGAGGAAATCATCAAGCAACAAGGACACGGCAAGGTTGTGCTGGGCTTGGGAAAGGACTATCTGATGCCTGGAGTGCCTACCAGCAAGCGCTATTTTGAGGCAGAGCACGAGAATCTGTATCCTTTCCTGAGTTCAGAAGCAAGTACTTTCTTCGAAAAGCGCCACTACCACCACGCCTGGAAGGATGCCAATTGCTTTGACATGCGGATGTCGCTGGCCGATTTCCACGACGAAGGCTGTCAAGTGGGTGATACGATCGACGATATCCTCTACAGATGGGCAGACAGAAGCGACCTGGAGAGCATCGTTGCTTGCGTGGATGATGCGGAAAAGGAATTCACAGGCTACTACCTGACAGAAGACCTCTATAACGGCCAGCGGCCCCAGCAGGTCCTTGTGGCTGACAATGGCTCAGAGATCGTAGGGACACTGATTGTCAGTATCGAGGCGGAAGGAAAGGACATGGGCAGCGTGGGCTGTACGACAGTCAGGCACGACCACAGAGGCAGGCACATTGGCGTGAACATGGTGAAGACTGGCACCAGGTATCTGAAAGACATCGGACTTTCCGATGCATGCCTGAACTACACATATTCTAGACTCGACCACATGTACGGTTATGCAGGCTATCAGATTTGTACTTACTATATGATGGGCGAAAAGGATATTTCACAAAATGTCTATTCTTCCTGCTTATAGTAATACGAATAGTCGATGCCTTTCATATTGCAATCCGTCTCAGACTTCCACCATCAGATAGCAGTTGCCCTTGCGCTTGTGCTCTGACTCGAAACTGAAATGGCGGCTGCTCAGGCAGTTGCCCACCTTCTCGGGACTGTAGCCCTTCAGCGAGGCCTTGCCGTAGCGGGCCTGCAACATCTCCAGCACCTCGGCGGCAGAATACCATGTGCCCGTCTCGCTGCCCTCCGGCTTGCGGAACAGGCTGGCTATCATCTCCTCCATGGAGTCGATACGCTGGAAACGCTCGTTCTCAGCAATCAACTGGGCAATCTCCTCGTCGTTGAGGAAGTAGCGACGGCCCTGCTCGATCTCTGCCTTCAGTTGCGCAAAGATCTGCTCGTGCTCGAGATTGTCAGTGAAGTCGATCAGGCCTGTCACCTCCACACAGACAAAGCGACGCGAGCCCGTGGGATCAGTGAGGGGCTTCGACTGGTTGGTGGTGCCGATGAACGAGGCATAGCGGCGGTACTGCTTGTAGGCCTTGCCGTAGGGCGGACGGAACTTCACGTCGGCCGTCGAGAGCAGGTACTTCAGCAGGACCTGCTGACGGGCTGTCGTCTTGTCGAACTCGTCGATGTTGATCAGTGCAAACGAGGTGAGGCCGAGGTTCAGGTCCGTCTCGTTCTTGAAATTGATACGGTCATTGTAGTAGTCGCGCAGTTCCCTGGGCAACAGGATGCGGCAGAAACTCGACTTGCCACAGCCCTGGCGGCCTATCAGCAGCGGAACGAGCGCATTGCCCGTGAGCGACTGCTTGCCCTGCCAGTGGGCCACCATGCCGAGCAGCCAGGTATGGAGATACTCTTCCCAGTGGGGCTGGTTGGTGGGCACGCGCTCGGCAAGTGACTTGATGCGGTCCTTGCCGTCCCAGGGACGCAGACTGTCGAGCCATGTGTTCACTGGGTCGTACTTCTCGATGCGTGGCGACTCGATGAAGCGGGCGATGTCCCTGTCCCACGACTTCAGCCCCATCTCCTTGGCGCGCAGGGTCATCTCGTTGCGGACCTCGTCGTCGAGGTCACGGAACTCGTCACCCTCACCATTGTTCTCCCGATACTGGGCCACACCCGTCATCACGTTCTTGCGCATCTCGTAGTGGGTATGCAGGAAGATGTCCGTCTTCATCATCAGCAGCGTATCCTCAGGGACGCTCTTCAGCGGACGTATCTTGTTCCGCTTCTGATAGTCCTCCATATTCTTTACGGCATAGACATTCTGGAAGGTCAACTCCACCAGCAACTTGTCTGTGTTCAGGGCGGGGTGGCACATCGTGAGATTGATCGCCTGCTGCTCAGGGATGCCCTGCTCCAGACACTTGGCTGCCACCTGCATCAGCAACTCCCCCGTGCGCTCCTCGCTGGGCAGTTCGAAGTAGTGGCCCATCACTTCCGTCAGGATAAACTGGAAGTTAAGGATATACGTCTGCTTCAGCGTCCGTCCAGGCATCAGATAGTGCACTGCCTCAGGGGCCACATCCTCGAGGGTCTTCGCCTGCATCGCCTTGCCCTCCGTCATGTCTATATAGAAAGGTACGGCCTGCGCGCGATAGGTCATCTCAGGGTCAGTGGTCATGTATATCGTCCTGTGTATCAGCGGTTTCAGGGCATCGAGCGTAATGTCGAGTTGGGCGTTATAGGCCTTGCGCGCCGTCTTGTAGAGTGCCAGGTGGAACTGCTCGATGGCATCCGCTTCTGTAGGCAGGCCACCACCATTGTCAGGCAGCAGTTCGCCTCGGCACACGATCTTCACGCTCCTGCCGCTGGCCCCGAGGAAGGTCATCATCGTCTGGGGCAGGCGTGCGGCCATGTTACGAATCTTGATGGCCTCATCATAGTCAGCAAGGTTGTTGGCCTCCAGCACGATCAAACCATTATAGTTCAGCACGCGATGCTCCTTACGATACTTGTCGATCTCCGCGGCGAAGCAGAGGCGTGGCAGTGTCAACCTGAAGTCGAAGTTTGTCTTCATCTGGCCATCCTCTGTCCAGTGCGGACTCATCAGATGGTAGAATTCGCGTAGCCGATGCACCTCATTGACATATTTTCCACCCGATATGGCATCGATGATCGTGCCAATATCCTCTCTTACAACGGTCTCTTTGGTACCTTTTCGCTTAAAAACAGTTACTTTCATATCTTTTTTGAAGTTTTTTTATCTACCAAGGTGCAAAGATACAAAATTTTCCCAAATTTTCCAAGCGTTTTGAATATAAAATAACCTTCATCCTTCACACAATTTTAGAACTCATTGATATTCAATAATTTATTCCACATAAGTTATAGTATTATCCTTCACAAACCATCACCTTTTTCCCCAAAACTACCCGAGTTACGTCAATCAGGAGCCACTTTTCGCGCAAAAAGTGGCTCTTTTCAGTCAAAAAGAGCCTCCTAATTTCCATGAGAAGCCACTTAATTTTCAAGAAGTGCCTCATAATTTCCAGTCAGGACTTTAGAAAATATTTAACAAAGCAACTGTTTTCTGAATAGTCACCACCGTTCGAGCGTGAAGGATAATGAAGGATGGTGAAGGTATATGCAGAGCAAAATAGAAGGCAAGTCATTGAATAACAGCCTTTTACACAATAGCGTGAAGGGGTGAAGGTCTGAATATATAAAAAAGTTTCTTAGAATAGCGCAGGCAATTAACGAACTACATCATTATCCCGAGATACATTCCCCCATCGCCTCCCCTCCTCCTGGGAGGAGGGGCAAGGGGTGGAGGAGACGAACACGGTTATTACATTTTTCCGCGAAATACCAATAAAAATTTGGAGGATATGGAGAATTTTACTACTTTTGCAGCGGATTTCACGATAGAGCAAGATGAGATAACTAAGAATCCGCTCTCAGAAGCATAGTGTAACAATCGGGGTGCATGCCCCACAAGCATCAGTACGGAAAGTCCTGGTGCCTGAGCGTTCTATATATTATTGTTACACTAAAATTCATACATATTATGAGAAGAAGTGATCAATGGAATCGCTTGGCTCGCCCGAGGATTCCATATCGGGTTTGCAGATGCCTACCCAATGGCGTAATGACTCATTTAGAAGCCCGACTGCTCAAAGACCTGGTGAATCGGGAGATCCATCCCATCCAATGTGCGGAGAGTTGCAAACGGAAGTTCCAGAAAGCCATGTATATTGGTGACCTCTGTGCCGAGACAGGACATTTCTGGTGGACCAGGAAGATATGGCTGTTTACAGCGAGGCTCATTGAGGACAAGGACTATGACGACTGGCGCTACGTCTGGTTTGACAACAATCGAGTAAGACTGAGAGACGTCATCTCAGAAACAGAGTGCGAACTCTTATACCGTCGATGCAGCCAACTATGGCGCGCCCTTGGACATCCGGAATACGACTGGTGGGATGACAGGGTGGAGTACCTTACCCGTACGTACTTTGGAACGACCTATTACTATCTGTTTGCAGAAAAGTACGACGGCTACTACGATGAGCCAATTGGAGCGTGGGAGGAAGAGATGAAGGAAACAAAGGCCGAGCAGGAAACGCAACAATTATTCCGCGACGGCCAAACCGACTACCAGCCCCTCACGGCTTACTTATAAAAATGAATGGCTGTAAAGATACAGCCATTCATTTTTTCCTTATATGTGCCTATGGCACTTAAATAGTGCCTGCGGCAGCGATCCACTCATAGACGCAGGAGCAGATGCCGAAGAGGGCTACGCCTGCCGTGCAGATGGCCATGGCCACCTTGGTGTTCATGTCGCTCTGGAAGGTAGGCAGCGGACTGTCGGTCTTCGTGATGTACATGGCCTTTACGATCAGCAGATAGTAGTAGAGTGACACCACGGTGTTGATCAAGGCGATGAAGACCACGAAATAGGCTGCGGCACTACCCTGCTCAGCGGCAGCCATGAACACGAAGAACTTCGAGAACATGCCTGCGAAGGGCGGAATGCCGGCCAGTGAGAACAGGGCCAGGGTCAGCAGGAACGACAGTTTGGGGTTGGTCTGATAGAACCCGTTGTAGGCTGCCATGTCCGTACGGCCGCCATTATTGTGCTCCACGACATTGATAACGGTGAAGACAGCCATGTTGGCTACCACATAGACCAGCACGTAGTAGGTCAGGGCTGGTACGCTCTGGATGCCGTTGCCCACCACTGCCAGCATGATATAGCCGGCCTGGGAGATGCTCGAGAACGCCATGAAGCGCTTGAGTTCACTCTGACGGATGGCAAACAAGTTAGCCACGGTGATGGAAAGCACGATGACGATATAGAGCATGTACTCCCAGTACTCCACCAGCGGCTGGAACACCTTCATCAGAACGATGCAGAGCGTGAGGGCTGCGGCACCCTTGGAAACGACGCTCAGATAGCCAGTGACTGGCGTAGGCGCTCCCTGGTAGGTGTCGGCCGTCCAGAAGTGGAAGGGCACCAGTGATATCTTGAAGCCCAGACCGCTGAAGAAGAATACCATACCCATGATGGCGAGGGGCGAGGCCGTGATGACCTTTGCCACATCATCGAAATAGAGCGTGCCAACAGCGGCATAGATGAACGAGATGCCGTAGAGCATCACGCCACTGGAGAAGGTGGCCACGAGGATGTACTTGGCGGCACCCTCGGCAGAGTTCTTCTTCCACTTGTCGAAGGCCACCAGACAGGCCAGGGGCACGGAGGCTGTCTCCAGACCGAGGAAGAACAGCAGGAAATGACCACTAGACATCATGAAGTACATGCCGAGCAGCGTGGAGATGATGAGCATGCAGAACTCACCTGCCAGATGGCCCACCGTCTCGAGCCAGGGACGCGCCATGACGACCACCACGAAGGTGCCAAAGGCCAGGATGGTCTTCATCACATTGACGGCTGGCGTGGAGACATAGAGGCCGCCAAAGGCAGAGTCAGAGCCGGCAATGGCTGAGACGACGGCGGTGGCCAGCAGCATGACGGATGTGATGATGCTGATAGTGGTGATGCGCTCCTTACCACGCTTAGGACAGCAGAAGTCTGCCAGGAAGACAATCAGCAGAGCAGCCACCAGGGCTATCTCTGGAATCAGTTTAAGAAATTCACTATAGTTCATATCTAAGTCCTCCTATCTTTACATTACACCAATTGACTGAAGAATCGTACCAGCGGCAGGCGAGATCATGTTGCTCACCCAGAAGGGGAACGTGCCCAGGCCAGCCACGCAGAAGATCAGGCAGATGACGGCAACGCGCTCATCCCATGTGGCATCAGTGAGTTCAAGGTAGTGCTTGTTCTCCACCTCGCCATAGAGGATCTTGCCGACCACGCGCAGGATATAGACTGCCGTGACGACAATCGACATACAGGCGATGATCGTAGCCACCATGCGGAACGAGTCGCTGGGGTCGCCCCATAGCGGCTTGGCACCGAAGGAGCCCACGAAGATAGTCATCTCAGCGATGAAGCCAGAGAAGCCCGGGAGTCCGAGGTTGGCCAGACCAGCGATGACATAGCCCACAGCGAGGAACGGCATGATCTTCATCAGACCAGCCAGTTCGCGGATGTCACGGGTATGGGTACGTCCGTAGATCATACCGATCAGGGCAAAGAAGAGGGCCGTCATCAGTCCGTGCGACAGCATCTGCAGGATGGCACCCGTCACGGCCGTCTGCGACATCATCAGCAGGGCAAAGAGCACCAGTCCGCAGTGGGACACGGATGAATAGGCGTTGATATACTTCAGGTCAGTCTGCACGCAGGCCGAGAGGGCACCATAGACCACGGAGATCGTGGTCAGGATCAGGAATATCCACGAGAGATCCTGGGCTGCCTCAGGCAACAGGTACATGGCCACGCGGAAGCAGCCATAGCCTCCGAGTTTCATCAGCACACCAGCATGGAGCATCGACACGGCGGTAGGCGCGGAGGCATGACCGTCGGGCGACCATGTGTGGAACGGGAACAGGGCTCCCAGCACGCCAAAGCCGATGAAGATGAAGGGGAAGAACACGTTCTGGATATTATTGGGAATCGCGTGGGCAGCGGCAATCTTCGTCAGTTCGAAGGTATATTCGCCACTATAGAGTCCATTGAAGTAATAGATACCCAGCAGGCCGAGAATCAGCAGGGCCGATCCTCCCATCAGCATCAGCGTCAGTTTCATGGCCGAGTACTCCTTATGGCCTGATCCCCAGACACCAATCAGCAGGTACATCGGGATGAGGGCCACCTCGTAGAACATGAACATCGTGAAGAGGTCTGTCGAGATGAAGAAGCCGAACACACCCGTGGAGAGCAGCGTGAACCAGAGGAAGTACTCCTTCGTGAGCGGCTTCAACTGCCATGAGGCGAAGGTACCCGTGAAGACGATGATGCTCGACAGGAGCAGCATCACTACGGAGATGCCATCGACACCCACGGAATAGGCGATGTTCAAAGGCTTGAACCAAGGCGTGCTATAGGTGAGCAGCATCTCTGCCGTATTGCCTGCGCTGCGCTCCTGGATAAAGTAGATCGTCAGCCAGATGGAGAGAGCCAGCAGACAACTGGCACCCGTCACCATCACACCACGCACCTGACTGAGATTCTTGGCAAGCCACAGTCCCAGTAGCATCAGGGCGGGAATTAATACGAAAACACTTAATATACTCATATCTTTAGATGCATAATAGGATTAATGTTAATGCTACCGTACCCGTGAGGAACCAGACGGCATACTGGCGCACATCGCCACTCTGCCAGGGACGGATACTCTCGCCTGCCTCGTTGGCACCCCAGGCCAGGAAGTTGAACGTGCCGTCAACGACATGACGGTCGAACCAGGCTATCGGCGTGGAGACACAACGGAAGATGATACGGTGGGTGACATACTGCCAGATCTCGTCCTGATAGAAACGCTTGTAGGCAGCGCGGTGCAACTTCGGGAACGTCTTGTACAGACGGTCGGCGATGGGCTGCGACTCACCCTTGTAGATATAAGTAGCCAGGCAGATGCTCAGGATGGCGATAATCGTTGAAGTGGCGGCTATCTGCATGTCGAAGTGGATGGTATAGTCCTTGCCACTGGCCGTGACGAAACTGCCGAAACTGCCGCCCCATCCTGCAAAGCCCGCAATGGTGGTGTAGATACCCACGCCAACGGTGATCACACAGAGTATGATCAGGGGAACCGTCATCGTAGCAGGTGCCTCATGCGGGATGTGGTGCGAATGGGCCTCCTTGTTCTCCGTACCCCAGAAAATGCCGTAGTACAGGCGGAACATATAGAAAGCCGTCATGGCAGCGATACCCGTCATGATCCAGCCGACCACGGGACTGTAGGCAAAGCAGGCCGAGATAATCTCATCCTTGGAACTGAAGCCCGAGAAGAAGGGAATACCCGCAATGGCCAGACAGGAGATGAGGAAGGTGATATGCGTGATAGGCATATACTTGCGGAGTCCACCCATCAGCGCCATCTCGTTAGAGTGGACGGCGTGGATGATACAGCCAGCACCCAGGAACAGGCAGGCCTTGAACATGGCGTGGGTGAACAGGTGGAACATGGAAGCCATGTAGCCCAACTGCGCATGATCATCGTATGGCAGGGTATGGCCTGGCAGACAGACACCCAGGGCCACCATCATGAAGGCTATCTGGGAGATCGTCGAGAAGGCCAGCACACGCTTGATGTCGCTCTGGGCACAGGCCACAGCAGCGGCATAGAAAGCCGTGAAGACGCCTACCCACACCACGATGCTCAGTGCATGAGGAGCAAAATGGAGCCACAGGGGGAACATACGGGCAATCTGGAACACACCCGCCACCACCATCGTGGCGGCATGAATCAGTGCGGAGACTGGCGTCGGACCCTCCATGGCATCTGGCAGCCATATATGCAAGGGGAACATGGCGGACTTACCTGCACCACCAATGAACATCAGGACCAGGGCCGTCGGAATGATGAACCCGCCAGCGGCAACGGCCTTGGAGAGATCGCCAGAGATGAAGGGCGTCGTGCCCTCACCCATGACTATATCCATGCCATGTCCGGAAAAGTAGAAACTGAACGAATCGGTGTAATAGCCGAAGGTCAGGATACCAATCAGGAAGAACATGTCGGCAAAGCGCGTCACGATGAAGGCCTTCTTAGAGGCGGCGATGGCGGGCTTCAGCGGATAGTAGAAGCCGATGAGCAGATAGGAACTCACGCCCACCAACTCCCAGAACATGTACATCTGGAAGATGTTCGTGGCCAGCACCAGCCCCAGCATGGACATCGTGAAGAGGCTCAGGAAAGCGTAGTAGCGCTGGAAGCCCTTCTCACCGTGCATATAGCCGAAGGAGTAGATGTGGACCATGAACGACACCGTGGAAATCACGATCAGCATCATCACACTGATAGGATCCAGCAGGATACCCATGTCGAAATGCAGATTGCCCAGAGGCAACCATGTGAAGTTATAGGGAACATAGGTCACCCAGGTGTCGTTCACACGGTCGGCAGTAAAATACTGGAAAGCCGTGAAATACGACAGGATGGTGACGAGTCCCAGCGAGCAGGTCCCGATGAGGCCTGCCACCTTGTGCTGCATCTTCATGCCAGCCAGTCCCAGAACGAGGAACGACAGCAGTGGCAGAAGCATGATAAATATCGTGTAACTATACATAATACTTCAATTTTTCAATTCTTCAATCCTTTAACTCTTACTATCGTTTCATATTCTGGATACTATCCACATTATCGCTGTTGAAGTTGCGATACACATTGATGATGATGGCGATGGCCACAGCGGTCTCTGCGGCTGCCACACCAATACCGAAGAGCGAGAAGAAGAAACCTTCCAACTGTCCGGGGAAGAGCAGGCGGTTGAACGCGGCGAAGTTGATCTCCACGGCATTGAGAATCAACTCCACGGAGATGAGCATCGCAATCAGGTTACGGCGCGAGATGAAGCCATAGACGCCGATGAAGAACAGAAGTGCACTGAGCACGAAATAGAACTGTACTGGTACCATACTTACTTCTCCTCCTTTCTTGCAATTGCCAAACCACCAATAATACATGCCAGCAGGAATACCGAGATCAGTTCGAAGGGCAGCACGTACTGATACTTGCCAGCCCCTACGAGGGCATGACCGATCTGATGCATCGGCACCTCCACGTCGGCCACCTGACAGGCAGCAAAGATAAACTTATTCTTGAGCAGCACAATGGCCACCGTAGCCAGGCCAACGAGCGCGACAATCGCCCCGAATGCCACACGGCTGCCCTTCATACGCTCAATGAGTCCCTGAAGAGAGCGCTTGCCCACCAGTTGGATGGCGAACACATACAGCATCGTCACGCCACCAGCATAGACAGATATCTGGGCTGCGCCAAGGAATGTATAGTCGAGCAGGAAATAGAGACCTGCCACGCCAAAGAGCACGAACAACAGGAATGTTGCGGCTCGCATGATCTTCTTCGTCATCACACACAACACGGCAGAACCGAGTATGACAACGGCGAGAATGCAAAACATAATCATATTAGCCATAGTCGTTACTTCGTTTTGGTGTTAAACTTGCCGATCGTCAGAGGAGCACCGCCATCGATCAGGTTGGGAAGGGAACCACCCTGATAGATTTCCTGATTCAGGTGGAGCACCAACTTGGAACGGTCGAACACGGCGTTCTCGAAATCATTCGTAAACTCAATAGCGTCGAAGTTGCAGGCGTTCGTACAGAGTTGGCAGAACATACAGTCGCCCAGGTCGTACTGATAGTCGTCGAGCACCTTCTTCTTCTTTCCCGTCTCGGGATCCTCCGCCATGTGGGCAGTGATCTTGATGGTCCCGTTCGGACAGGCCTTCTCACACAGGGTGCAAGCCGTACACTTATACGAGCCGTCCTCGTTACGCTTGAAGGTCAGGCGCCCACGGTGACGCTTCGACACATGGAGTGTCGTCTTGCGGTTCTCAGGATACTGCTCTGTCGATTTGTTGGTAAAGAAGTCCTTGAAGTATTCCTTCCAGGTGGTCTTCATACCTGTTGCCAAAGTCTTCAGGCCGTGTCCGATTTCTCCGAAATATGTCTTATTATCTTCCATTGCTTTACCTTATTTAATATAAAGACCCAGGGCCACTACAACGGTCATCACCACGAGATTGATGAGAGCCAGCGGCATGAGGTATTTCCACTCCAGTTTCAGGATCTGGTCGATGCGCAGACGGGGGAACGTCCACTTGACCCACATGAGGATCCAGACGAGGAAGAAGGCCTTACCCATAAACCAGAAGATGCCAGGGATATAGTTCATCACCTCGTCGAAGGCCTCGACGCCGATGTTCACTGGCGCCCAGCCACCCAGGAATACCGTAGCGGCGATACCTGCGATGATGAAGAGGTTGAGGAACTCGGCGAGGTAGAAGAAGCCGAAGCCCATGCCAGAATACTCGGTGTGGTGTCCGGCAGTCAACTCGCTCTCAGCCTCAGCCATGTCAAACGGTCCGCGGTTGGCCTCGGCATTACCTGCGATGAGGAACACGAAGAAGGCTACCAGCGCAGGGATATGCCCCTGGAAGATAAGCCATTTCCAAGGTCCTGTCTGAGCCTCCACGATGCCCGACATCTGCATCGTGCCCGTCAGGATGACGGCCGTAATCAGACAGAGGCAGAGCGACATCTCGTAGGAGATCATCTGCACGGCACCACGCATGGCGCTGACCACGGAATACTTGTTGTTACTACCCCAACCGGCGAGGAAGATACCCACCACGCCTATCGAGGAGATGGCCGTCAGCAGGAACACGCCCACGTTGAAGTCGAGCACCGCTGCACCATTGTTCCAGGGGAGGAACGAGAAGGCGCCCACGGAGCCGATGATCACGAGCATAGGAGCAACGGCATAGAGCAACTTGTCAGCACGATCGACGAAGAATATCTCCTTGATGAGCATCTTCAGCACATCGGCAAACACCTGCAGCAAGCCCCAGTAGCCTACGCGCATCGGGCCTAAGCGGCACTGGAAGTAGGCACACACCTTACGCTCCATGAATATCAGTACGATGGCGATCAGCGCATACCCAACGAGGATTGCGGTGCCCACCAGCACGCACTCAATCAATATCGCCAACCAGTCGGGACAGCCTAACGTCATCCGCAGCAGTTGGTCGAACCATTGTGTAACTAAACTAAAATCGAACATATATTCTATTCTTTATTTTAAACTACGAATTTTACGAATTTCACTAATTATTAAATTCGCATAATTCGCGTAATTCGTAGTCGTACTTCATTATCTGTCGATATCGGGAATCACCACGTCAATTGCAGCACACGTAGCGATGAGGTCGGCAATCTTCTGCCCACGCAACATCGGGTCGAAGGCTCCTACCAGCGAGAGTCCCATCGGACGCATCTTCATGCGATAGGGGCTCTTGTCGCCACGGGAGTCGAGATAGACGCCAAACTCACCTGCCACGCCCTCGACAGAGTAGTACCACTGTCCCTCGGGCACCTTGATGATCGGCTTCTGCTTCACGTAGAAGTCGCCCTCAGGGATGTTGTCGATGAGTTGCTCGATGATGTTCAGACTCTGATACATCTCGTTGATATGAACCAGATAACGGTCCATGGAGTCGCAGCCATTGAGCGTGCACTGCTCCCACTCCACCTTGTCGTACATGTCGTAAGGATGATTCTTGCGCACGTCGTTCTTCCAGCCAGAGGCGCGCCCTGCAGGACCCGTCACGGCATACGAGATACAATCCTCAAGCGACATCGGGCCGCAGTTCTCCAGACGGTTATGCGTGATGACATTGTCGCCAAACACGTCCATATACTCCTGGATGGTCGGACGCAGGTACTTCACCAGATCCTTCACGTTCTTCACGAAGTTAGGATCGATATCATCCTGCAGGCCGCCAATGCGGTAGTAGTTCTGGATCAGGCGTCCGCCCGTGGTCTCCTCCATGCAGTTGAGCACATGCTCACGATCACGCATACCATAGAGCATGGCCGTCAGGGCACCCAGGTCCTGACCTACGCAAGAGGTGTAGAGCAGGTGGGAGTCGAGACGCTGCAACTCGTCCATGATCGTGCGGATATACTTGATACGGTCTGTCAGTTCCACACCCATGCCTTCCTCGATCACACCTACCAAGGCGTGACGATGCTGCATGGCACCCAGATAGTTCAGGCGATCCGTCAGGGCGAGCGTCTGGGGATAGGTCATATTCTCCCACATCTTCTCGATACCGCGGTGGATATAGCCGAGGTGGGGATAGATGCGCTTCACCGTCTCACCGTCGAGCACTGTCTGCAGACGGAGCACGCCATGGGTGGCAGGGTGCTGCGGGCCAATATTGATCACATAGTCATCGGGGGCAAAGAGCCTGTTCTGCTTCGACTGCAGGACACCGTCCTTGTCGATGAAATACTCCAGGCCATAGTCAGGCTCCACGTCGTCATCGAGCGTATAACTGTCGTCAAACTGCCAGTCCTTGCGGAAGGGATGACCCTTGAAGTCACTGCGCAGGAACAGGCGGCGCATATCAGGATGGCCGAGGAACACGATGCCATAGAAATCATAGACCTCGCGCTCCAGCAGATCGGCAACGCGCCAGATGTCTGAGACGGTGGGGATACAGGGGATCGCCTGTCCATCCGTCTCTCCTGTGCCGTTGGAAGACATGCCATCGCCACAGACCTGGGTCTTGGCCATCATCTTCACAGAACAGCGCTTGTGGGTCTGCGTATTCTCAAGGATATAGATACAGCCGAGGCCACCCTCGTCGGAAAGCCCCTTGGGGAAGTCCTCGCCGACGATCGTCACCAGATAGTCGTAACCATCCTTGGTCTTCAGTTCCTGCATCTTCTGCTGGAACTTGTCAAATTCAAATGCTAAGGGGATCAGTTTCATACGGCAGCCTCCTCCTTCTTCAATTCTTCAATTTTTGAATTCTTCAATTCTTCAATTTTTGAATTCTTCAATTCTTCCACGAACTCCTTGGGAACATCCGTCACCACAATAGTCTCTCTGCGATGATCGCCCAACTTGTTGCGGAAGGTCAGTTCCTCATTGGAAACACCCAGTTCGCGCTCCTCCGACGTCTGCTTATGGTTGGCACCTCCGAAGAACTTCTCGATCTTCACCTTGCGCTGGAGTTGCATCATGCCATACATGATAGCCTCTGGGCGTGGGGGACAACCAGGGATAAACACATCCACGGGCACGATCTCCTCGATGCCCTTCACCACATGGTAACTCGACTTGAAGGGACCACCGCTGATGGCACAGCCACCTACGGCAATCACATACTTAGGCTCAGCCATCTCATCGTAGAGACGCTTCAGGGCCGGGGCCATCTTATGCGTGATGGTACCAGCGCACATGATCAGGTCGGCCTGACGGGGAGAGTTACGCGTCACCTCGAAGCCGAAGCGGGCGAAGTCATAGCGTGCACAACCGCAGGCCATGAACTCGATACCACAGCACGAAGTGGCAAACGTGAGAGACCACAGGGAGTTGCTACGACCCCAGTTGATCAACTGGTCGAGCGTACCTGTCACCACATTGACGCCACCCTCATGGAGTTCGTCAACAATCTTCTCCAACGAGTCGTTGTCCTTCCACTCCTCGTAGGGGATACTCTTGATGTGAGGCTTTCTTACTTCCATTCCAAGTCTCCTTTCCGCCAGGCGTATGCCAAGCCTAAAGCCAGAACTACCAGGAAGAATCCGATGCTCAGCAGCGCCATCGCACCAAAATCCTTCACAACTACAGCCCATGGATACAGGAACACCGTTTCTATATCAAACATGAGGAACAGGATGGCGAAGAGGTAGAAACCCACAGACATGGGCAGCCACGAACTGCCTCGCGTGGGGATACCACTCTCATACGGCTCACCTTTCAGCCTCGCGTATGACCGCGGGCCTATCAGTTTCGCTACGACATAAGCCGCCACCACCAATGTTAGTGCCGTCAGAAAGACGGTAATTAACAATGCAAAGTTCATAAAAATAATATAACGTTATAACAATATTGTTCTCGTTTTCAAGCAGTTGCCGACATAAAAAATGTACCTTTGCCGCTAATGTGCTGCAAAGGTACAACTTTTTTCTGTAAATGAAAGGAATAAATATTTATTAATTTAATAATTATTGTTAATCGTCTTCCACCACCTCAAGGATACTCTCTCCAATACAGGCGTTAGGCTGCTGGATATGCAGCATCTGGCACACTGTCGGGGCGATGTCCGTAATATGTACCTCACGACTTGTGGCACCATGCCCCACCTTCCAGCCATAGAACAGGAGGGGGATATGTGCGTCGTAGGGATTCCAGGCACCGTGGGTCGTGCCTACTGGCGAGGAACTGCCAGCCCAGAACTCATACCATCCTGCCTCGGGCACGAGGAGCAGATCACCTGAGCGATGGGGGTGATAGCCCAGGAGGGCCATACTGCGGATCTTGTCTGGCACGCTCCAGGTGTTGACCTTCTCGAAGTCCATCACGAACTGAATGTGAGGTTGCTGGCGGAAGAAGTCAATGAGCACCTCTTTGACCTTCTCCAGAGCCACGCCCTTGGCAGCGATCTTTTCATGATTCAGGAAGACACGGTAGGCGATTATACCATTCACGACGGAGAGGTCGAGCCCCAGGGACTGCTTCAGGCACTCATCCAGAGCGGGACCATACAAGCCCTCCCTCATCTTCAGGGCCCCGCCTGCCAGTTTGTGGTCGATCATCCACTGGTAGTTATGCGCTGCCCCATGGTCTGCCGTGAGGAACACGAGGTAGTTCCCCTCCCCCACCTGGTCGTCGAGGGCTTTCAGTAGTCTGGCGATGTCCTTGTCCAGTTCCAGATAGGCCTCGTCAGTATGCCCGCCACGCGTGCTCCACTCATGACCAATGACATCCGTCTGGGAGAAACTCACACAGAGCATATCCGTTGCCTCACCCTTGCCGAGATTCTCACCCTTCAGGGCTGCGATGGCCATATCGGCCGTGATATGTCCGCTGAGGGGATAGAAGCCCACGCGCTTGCCTACCTCCTTCAGTTCCTTGTTCTTCTTGAGTTCCTGGTTGTAGGCCTTTGCCCAATCAGGCAACTGCTCCATGTAGTAGGTACTCGAGATAAACTGCCCGTTGTCTGTATCGAGCCAGTAGGCCGCATTAGCGGAACGCCCAGCGGGCAGGATGGCAGCACGGTCTTTATAACTCACGCCTATCACCTTTGAGCGGAAGTCTGTATGCATCCTGAGTTGGTCGCCAATGGTGGTGGCAAGCAGATTCCTGGGCGACATCTTGCCTTTCCTGGAGTCAGTGCCCACGGGATTGACCGTGGAGTCGCCTGTGCAATACACCTTCTCGTCGTCGATGAAGAAGTCATTGCCACAGATGCCGTGAAGGGCGGGGGTCGAGCCTGTATAGACTGATGTATGGCCGATGGCTGTCACTGTAGGCAAATAGTTGATCAGGCAGTTGTCACACGAGAAGCCCTTGTCGATGAGACGGCGCAGACCGTCGGCCTGATACTGGTCATAATAGCGCGACAGATAGTCCCATCGCATCTGATCGACCACGATACCCACCACGAGCCTGGGTCGCTCGCCAAAAGCACTGCGCGCCTGCATCTGAACGGCAAGGCACAGCACCCAAACAAAAAACAAATATTTCTTCATAATCAGTAATGTTGCTTCATTTCCGCTGCAAAGATACGAAGAAAAACTGACATCAGCAAAAAAAGAGCGGACTTTATCATCCGCCCATCTACTCGATAGCCGTCGTGTGAGGCCGGAACTCTCCACTCAGGACACTACGGGCCTGGTCGTCCCAATTAAAGGAGATGCCCCCTAAGTCGAAGAGCAGGTAGGCCACATCGTCAGAACAGACAAGGCGCTGCGCACTGGCCTGGATGCGCTCATAGAGGGAGGGGCGCCTGGCGACAAACCTCTCACTGCACCATACGAGGAAGGGTATCTCACGGATGTTCCTCATCGACTCCTCATCGCTCAGGGCACCAGCATCACGGCCGTAGCGATGGCATGGTCCGTCATAGACATTCTCACCATGGTCGGACAGATAGACCAGGACGGCATCCTGATCCCTGAACTCATCGATGATCATACCGACGACCTCATCATTATACAGCGTGGCATTGTCATAGTCGGCCACTGTCTGACGCTCTGCCTCGTCGAGATCCTCACGGGGGATGTCTGCGGCCTTGAAGCGTCCGAAACCTGACGGATAGCGCTTATTAGCATCAGAGTGCTGCCCCATCAGATGGATGATGTTCAGCGACTTGGCCGACTTAAAGAACTGATCACGGTATTGCCTGATGAACTCACCATCATACTGATCGACTGACGTGTTCCTGACGTCAAAGCAACCTTCGCTGACGGCTGTGGGAGAGAAGAAATAGCCACAGCCGTAATCCATGAACCCCACCTTCAGACGCGTATATTGGTTGTCGAAATAGCCAACTTTGTATCCTGCCCTCTTGAACACGGCGGGGAAGAGCACACAGTCCAGGGAGTCACCATCCTCACGATCACAACTCTTCAGAGAGAAGAGGTAGCGCATGGCACTGTGCGTGAAACAGACGGGGGTATGGGCATGCTCAAAAACGACCAGGTGGGGCTCCGCTGCCAGATGGGGCGTGGTCTTCAGCGGATAGCCATACAACTGCGAATGGTACTTGTTATAGGACTCGCCGATGACGAAGACGATCACTGGCGCCCGATCCTCGCTGGGACTATCCTTCACCACGATCCTATCCATCATACTGACGATCTGATCCACGTCGGAATGGGACTCCCCCACGAACTCGACGGCATGGCAGATTCCCTCGACGGTGCTGAAGCCCTGTGCACTCCACGGGAGTCGCACACGGGGCAGCAAGAGCCCTGTCACGACGATTACCAGGGCAGGGATGCGGAATGCCCAGGAACGGGCCCATGGGGACAGCCTCCATCGCGCCACCCTCATGAGGGCCAACCAACAAATAAGGCCTGCCAACAGGAGGAACAGCGACGGCCAGGTGACGAGATAGGAGGCGCAGAACTCCTGTGCCTCCTGCAAGTCGGTCTGCATGATAATGGTCAGGACCGTCTCATTCAGTCTTGAGCCGAATTGCAGATAACAGGCGGTCTCCAGGAAGAACAACAAGTAGATGATGGAAAAGAATATCCGTTTCAGGAGTGTGCTCCTGTCAATGGCGAAGACCACCAGCGTGCTCCACGCCAGGGAGTTGACAAAGGCCGTTGCAAAGAGCCACTTTGCGAAATGGTCGCTCTCAAAACCAGCGGGGACACTCAACAGGAGTGCCCCCAGCAGTATCAGCAAAGCGCCTTTTATCACTTCCTTCCTTTCCACGTCAGGACGTCATGCTCTTTCCATAATCTCCATGCACATACGGCCATTATGGTATGGGCACTTCCAGAAGCCTGCCTTGTCATCGACGGTGTTCAGCGAGCCATCGGGATGACGGCTCCAGTGCCACTCGCCATTGTCCCAGTCGATCAACTGGTCCTTGATGTACTGCCAACAGCGGACGGCCCGCCCGTAGGCTTCCTCGTCGCCGAAATGCTGCCAGATATTGAACCAGCCCACCACGTTCTCCGCCTGGACCCACCAGTGGAGATCGTCATCGACATGACCAGTGTCGAGATTGGCCTCGTGGATCATCGAACCGTCAGGGCGCAAGCCCTTCTCCGAGGCCTTCGCCACGATACGCACGACATCCTCCATCTTCCTGAGCACCTTCTCATCGCCTAAGACGAGGGCAGCCTCATGCATGAGCCACGAACACTCGATATCGTGGCCGTAACTCTCCAGGTGTCCTGCCCCGCGCGTCCAGTCCATCTCGAAGAACAGGTCGAGGTGGTGGGTCTCGGGGTTCAGGATCCGATCCGTGAAAATACTGATAATATTCCTCAGCGATGCCTCGACGCTGACGATGGTCTCCATCGGCACGCTCACGCCCACGGGGAGCACAGAGCCAAGCACCGGCACATAATCACACGACTCTGCCGCATGGAGTTCCTTCAGGCACCTCAGCAGGTTGGTATAGGGCTCGATGATGTGCAGATGGGTGTTCTGCGACTTGGGGAAGTTGGCATCGAGTTCCGACAGACGCATGTCAGCGATAGGCTGCCAGTCGCGGGTCTTTGCCTCGATATAGCCATTATACTCATGATCCAGGGCGTACTGCTCGATACAGTCATACAACTGCAAAGCATAGTCCAGTGCCTCCCTGTCGCCTGTGGCCCGAACATACTCAGACAGGCCGTAGAGGGCAAAGCCGATGGCATAGAACTGCTTGCGCGTGTTCAGCGGCTGTCCCTTGTAGTCGAGACTCCAATACACCCCACCATACTCCTTGTCGATGAAGTGACTGACGAAATACTCCTTGGCGTAGGTGGCCGTCTCGAGGTATTCCGGCTTCTTCAGTATCCGATAGGCGGCAGAGAACGTCCATAGGATGCGGGCGTTGAGGATAGCCCCTTTCTCCGCATCGGCATGGAGCACCTCCTGACCGTCGATGCGCCCATAGAACCCTCCATGCTCGCGATCGACCATCTTGGTCTGCCAGAAGTGCAGGATGTTATTCTCCAACACATCCTGCATCTCTTGTTTCATAGTCTTAACATCCATAGCCAGACTCCTATTCGATGGAACGAATCTTCTTCAGTTCGTTATTGATACTGTTGATTCGCTCCGTGGTAAGCGGGTAGAACCACACCACTACGATGGCAAGGGCGGCGACGGCGGCTGGGATGAAACTCATCAGCCAGCGGAGGACCATCAGGGCACTCTCGGGCTGTACCACGCCAGCAGCCAACTGATCAGCGTCAGTGATATAGCCAAAGCCTGAGAGGAGCCAGAGCACAGCGGCACCACCGATGGCACCACCAAACTTCTGGGCCATGGAGGCTGAGGAGAAGATAAGGCCCGTGGAGGCCGTGTGGAACTTCAACTCGGCATAGTCGCTGACGTCGGCATACATACTCCAGATCAGCGGAGACATGATACCCGTGAAGACGGAGATGACGATCTGCAGGATCAGCATCGTCCAGAAGCCTGAAGGCGTGCAGGGCACGAAGAAGAAGGCGACGCTCAGCACCACCAGGGCGGCGTTCACGAAGATGAAGGTCGATTTCTTACCCATCTTATTGGCGATGGGCACACAGAGGGCCACACCCACCATGTTCGACACCTCGCCAATACCCAGGAACAGGCCTGCATAGAAGAGGAACGACAGTCCAAAGAACACCAGGCTCACGTCGGAGCCGATGATATCCACGAAGAAGTAGGCCACCGTGGCACCACGTACTGTGTTGAAGAGGTTCGAGCACAGGGCGGCACCAATGAGCAGCCACCAGGGCTTGTTGCTGAGCAGCGACTTGAAGTCGTCGCCCACGCTCACCGTCGAGATGGTCTTCAGGTGCTCCCTGGTCAGCAGGAAGCAGAGGATGAACATCACGAAACAGGCGGCAGCGATGACCACCATGCCCCAGAACCAGCCTTCCTTCGTGTTGTAGCCTCCCAGCATGTTCGTCAGCGGTTCCCAGAGGAACAGGGCGAGGAACGAGCCGCCGTAGGCGAAGAACATACGGAAGGAGGAGAACACGGTCTTCTCGTTGGAGTCGTCTGTCATCACGCCCAGCATGGCGCCGTAGGGCACGTTGATACCCGTATAGACGGTCATCATCATGATATACGTGACATACGCCCAGATGAGTTTGGCACCATAGTTCCAGTCAGGGGTGGTAAACAGCAGGATACCACAGATAGAGAACAGCGGAGCCACCCACAACAGGAACGGACGGTACTTACCCCAGCGGGTGTTGGTACGGTCGGCTACGATACCCATCATCGGGTCGGAGACGGCGTCCCAGATACGCGTGACGAGCACCAGCACACCAGCATCTATCAGCGACAGGCCGAAGATGTTGGAATAGAAGAACGGCAGGTAGTAGGAGAATATCTTCCAGAACGTGGAGGACGACATATCCCCGAAGCCGTAGCCGATCTTTTCGATCAATTTAGTCTTTGCCATAATTTCTTATTACTTTCTGTTCTTTGCAATCAGTTTCTTGATGGTCTCCACACTGGCAGAGGTGGTATAGCCATCCTCGGGAGTGTTCATGCAGTAATCCACGAGTCTGTCGATCGTCGAGGTGGCCACATGCATACGGGTATCGGCCGAGGCGTAGTAGATGAACACCTTGCCGTCAGGATCGGCGATCCAGCCGTTGGCGAAGGCCACGTTCATCACGTCACCCAGATACTCGTCACCCTCGGGCACGAGGAAGAATCCGCCCGGACGGGCGATCACCCTCGTGGGATCGTCGAGGGCCGTCATGTACATATATAACACGTAGCGCAGACCGTCGGCCGTAGCCCTCACGCCATGAGCCAGATGGAGCCAGCCCTTGGCAGTCTTGATGGGGTGCGGACCCTCACCGTTCTTCACCTCCGTGATGGTATGGTACTTACGCTCGTAGATGATCTTCTCGTCCTTGATCTCGGCATGGGTGATGTCATCGACGAGGGCCCAGCCGATGCCGCCGCCAGAGCCTGTATCGATGAATCCGTCCTGCGGACGGGTATAGAAGGCGTACTTGCCATCGACGAACTCCGGATGGAGCACGACGTTACGCTGCTGCGACTTCGTCTTCAGGTCGGGCAGGCGATACCAGGTCTTCAGGTCCTTCGTGCGCGCGATGGCTGCCGTGGCGGTAGCGGCAGAGAGGTTGCCCGGCTGTGAGTCGTCATGACGCTCAGCACAGAACACGCCGTAGATCCAGCCGTCCTCGTGCTGGGTGATACGCATGTCGTAGATGTTCGTGGCGGGGACCACGTCGTCGGGCATGGTGACCGGCTCGTCCCAGAAACGGAAGTTGTCGATGCCGTTGGGCGACTCTGCCACAGCGAAGAAACTCTTACGGTCGGCACCCTCGACACGTACCACGAGCACGTACTTGCCGTTCCACTTCAGCGCTCCTGAGTTCAGGGTGGCGTTGCACATAATGCGCTGCATCAGGAAGGGGTTGTCCTGCTCGTTGAAGTCATACTTCCACTCTAAGGGCACGTGGGCAGCCGTGAGGATGGGGTTCTTATACTTCTCATAGATGCCGTTGCCCCACTCCAGGGGTTCGTTCTTTCGGCTCAGCAGCGCCTCGTGATGCGCACGCAGGGCTGCCACTTTCTTTTCAAATTCTGTCATATTTCAATTCTTCAATTCTTGATCTCTTTCAGGAACAACGTCTTGGGCGAGTTGTAGAACTCCACGAACGACTGTTTATCGGGCTTCGAGGGCGCGGGGCCGAACCACTCCTCCTTGTAGTTGCGCCACGTGAGCAGGTAACTGATGGGGAACTGCTCAACGGCGGGCAGCAGGGTCGTTGACCACCAGTCGGGCTGCGTCATGTTCTTCATGCCCGTCTCCGTCAGGGCAGGGATCAGTCCGTGGTCCTTGGCCACCTGGCAGAGCACTTCCAGGTTCTGCTTCGTGCGGGCAACGAAGACATCCTTTTCCTCAGGAATCCACTGATAGCCGTCGAGTCCGATCATCTGCACGCGGTCGTCGCCAGGATAGCGGTCGAGCAGGCGCTCTGCCGTCAGGTTGTCCTGACAGCCTGGGGAGTACGACCACACGAGGTTGTCATAGCCATCCTTCAGCAGTTTGTCCTGCAGCATGTTCCACAGGGCCTTGTATTCCTCGTCGCTGCACCACTTCTCGCCCCACCAGAACCAATTACCTGAGTTCTCGTGCCAGGGACGGAAGATCAGGGGGATCTTCTTCCCGTCGTCCGTCTTGAGCGTAGCCAGGAAGTCGCTCACGCGCTGCATCCATCCCTCGAACTTCTCGTGGCACTTGCCACCAGGCAGTATATCCTTCACCACGGCCACGTAGGCAGTGTCCCAGGCTGTTCCCTCAGGGAACTTCTGTCCTGCCCAGCCACCGCCGTCGATCGTCGTGACGGGGTTGCGCGGGTGCCAACTCAGGGTGACGATGCCTCCGCGCTGGTAGTGGGCGATGATCTCCTCCGTCATACGGGTGAAGGGCACGCTGTCAAGGTTCTTCTTGTCGCCCATCTCGATGCCGCCCAGGTCGAAGCCCATGATGGCGGGATAGTCGCCGCAGACGTTCTTCACGTCGCTGGAGTCCTTGTCATACTCCCAGGTCAGACCGTACATCGGGTCGTCCTGGTGCCCGTACATGATACCCTTCTGGCGGAGGGTGTCAAGGCGTTCCAACAACTGCTGGCCAGCAGTCTTCTCAGGCTCAGCCTTCTTCTGAGTGGTACAAGCAGCCACCGCTATCGCCGCCACTGCCATCATCATCATTTTCTTCATATCTTCAATCCTTCAATTCTTCAATCCTTCAATCCTTCAATCCTTCAATTCTTCAATCCTTCAATCCTTCAATCCTTCAATCCTTCAATTCTTCAGCCCCATCTGCTTCAGGAGCCATGCCTCCCACACGTCCCACTGCTCCTGGAACCAGAAGTGCCACGTGGCCTGATAGGGCACGATCTCCTTCGGGCCCGTCACCGTGTTGTAGGTCTCCCAGGCCGTCGTGGGAGGCACCACGTCGTCGTTGTAGCCGAAGGAGAACCATCCCGCCTGCTTGTCAGTGATCAGACGGGCGAAGTTGATGCCGTCGTAGTAGCGCGACACCTCGATCTGCTTCTCCTGGCCTACACCTTTATTATAATAGAAATAGTGGGGCCATCCGCAGGCAATACCCCTGAGCGAGTTCGTGTGGTCGCAGAGGGCTGCGTGCACGGGGGCATAGTAGGTGATGCGCTTGTCGAGACCAGCGGTGGCGAGACTGAGGAAGCCGCCCTGCGAAGAACCCGTCACACCCATCTCCTTACCGTTCCACGGGGTATATTCCTCGATATAGTCGAGGGCACGGATACAACCCAGTATCACGCGCTTGTAGTAGTGCTTGTCGCGATCGTCCATGTAGTACTCCCAGTACCAGTTCAGGGCACCGTGGTACATATCGTCATACACCTTCTGGTCCATCGTCACGGGCACGCCGTGGATGCCGATCTCCAGCGTGACGGCTCCCTGCGAGGCCGTCCACACGTCACCGCCGTAGGGGCGCACGCCAGCGCCAGGCACGCGCAGCAGGGCGGGATACCTGCCCTCCTTCACGGGCACGCAGAGGATACCGTAGGTACGGTAGCCGGGCAGCATGTTCTGGAACGACACCTCATAGACGTTCACGTCCTTTGTGCAGCGCTCTGGCAGGAGGCGCTTCGTGGGGTTCAACTCCGTCTTGCGGGCCTCCTGGATGGCGTTCTGCCAGAACTCGGAGAAGTCCTTGGGCATCACCGTCGAGGGCTGCAACTGCTCTGGTGAGAAGGCTGCGCCACAGGCACCCTTATAGTCGTTGCCACCCACGTGGGCGACGACATCCACACGGTAGAAGCCAGGCTGCTTCATCGTGCCTGTCAACTTCATGGTGCCGTCTTTCAGCACGGTTGTCTTCTTCACGTCCTGGTACATCTCCGGCCCAGCGGCCAGGTCGATGCTGGCATCACTGAGCAGCGTGCCCGACTTGAGCACACTGATGGTGAACGTGGCCTTTTCGCCCGTCTTGTAGGTCCAGTCCTGGTGGTCGGGCTGCACGAGCACCTGGATTTCCTTGCCCATGATCTGCGCCTGCAGGCCCATGACGGTCATCACACTGAAGAAAAATGTCAGTAGTCTCTTCATATTGTCTTAAGTTATTTAATTATCGGTTGCAAAGATACGACAATTAATCCAAATGACATTAGTTTATTTTGCTCAATCATGACACTATTTCGTCAGATTGGCCATTCTATCGACCTGAGCCTTGATGACGGCCAGTGTGGTACTGTCGCCAGCGAACACGGAGTTCAGGCCCTGTGCCTCCTGTGCGGGGTCGCCCGTATAGTCGTCGCCCACCTGCCACTGCTCGTGCCTGGGCTGTGCGTAGCCGCCCCATCCCCAGAAGTTACAGCCGGCGAAGTAGCCGCCCTGCTCGGCATTGTCGCCCACGAGCGAGAACACGTACTCATAGAAGCCGTCGCGCCCCTGGGTGGGTGTGTCGAGGGAGAACTTGAAGCCGTCGCGGGGATAGCCGAACTCCTCCATCACGAGGGGCTTCCTGATCTTCGCACAGATGTCGAGGTGACGGTCGATATAGTCCTTGGTGTTCGCCTTGGCGCGCGGCAGGTTCTCGATCAGCGAGTCGGCCTTCGCCCATCCCCAGTTGTAGGGCCACAGGTGGATATTGGCGTAGTCGATGTTCTTGTCGGCGGTGATGCGCTCCCAACAGCCGAAGTCGTTCTCACAGCCCCAGGCACCCTCGCTTCCGATGCTGATCAGGTGGTTGGGGTCGAGGCTGCGGATGAGTGCCGAGGCCTCGGCAAGCCACTTCTCGAAGGCGGGCAGGGCCTCCTTGCTGAAGGCGCGCGGCTCGTTGCCGATCTGCCACGACATGATGGCGGGG
>OCTW013400506.1_pt1 | contig 68528 bp, 71 predicted proteins | sample 1539671 | NCBI WGS metagenome assembly OCTW01 (sample SAMN02144230, study PRJEB22623) | gut metagenome | biome: sheep rumen | host: Ovis aries | place: New Zealand | reverse complement strand
CTCGACGACGAAGTTGTCAGACACCCACTGCCTCTGGAGGTCCCGTACGCCGTTCTGCCCGAGACGGAGAAGGTCGCCGTTACCGCCGTCGGGAAAAGCTCTGTAGATGTATCCGCACTCCGGACAGGTCACGTTCACGCCGTGGGCGTGCGAAAGGCCAACCGCACTTCCGGAAGCGACATAGGTTTCATACTGCGTCTTCGAACCGCCGTCGAAGCCCCACGCGGCACCCCAGCCCGGAGCGTGGAAGTCCGATTTGATCGTCGACGAGGTACCGTAGCGCGCGGTCAGGTACGCCGTTCCACCGGGACGGACCTTGCCCCAATGGTCGCCCCACACAAACGACCGGCGGTCGTCCATATCGGTGTTATCGACCTTCCAGTTCCCTACCAGGTCAAGGCCCTTCTTCCGCAGCGTCAGCGTCACGCGGTACACGCGCCCGCCCTCTACGTTGCAGTCCGAGAGGTTGTCGTCGCCCAGCAGGAACCTGTATGCGAGTGACCCGCTCACCTGTCCAGAGCCATACTCGCTCACGAACGCGGACACGGCTTCCGCCGAACAATTTACCTCAAGGTACGTGCACAGCTGGCTCTTCACGCCGCCGACAGCATCGTCGATGCTGCCCGGCGTCTTCAGGTAAGAGTCGCTGTTCCCCGTCAGCGGAGAGCCCTGGAGGTTCTCCGGTACGTAGAAGACCATCGTGCCGGAGGTCTCCCCCGACACGGTGTGGTCCGTCCCGTTGCCGGCAGAAGCGTCCCGCACGTCCGACGGATCCAGCGCGGCGCAGCCGCCCGCGAACGGGCGGAGCACCGAGTTGATCCTCCTGACACGCACGTCAGAAGGAGAGATGCTGTACGGGTTCAGCTCGCCCGACGGAGTGACGATGTCCAGCTCGACCTTCGCGAAGAGACGGCGCACCTCGATGCGGATGTTCCCGTCCGCGCTCCCGTCGGCGGCGTCCGCCGCCTCGGGGCGCATCCCGAGGACCTGTCCGAAACACGGTATGCCCTTGGATGAATAGGACGACAGGTCCGGAAGGATGTCGATCGCCTTCGACGACAGATCCCCTTCATTGGAAGGCCATGTCCACGAATCCCCTACCGCCGTAACCGCATAGAAGTCGTATTCCTTCGTGCGGTCAAGCGCCATCGCCGAACTCGAACCCGGAACATAATCCGCTACCAACGTACCGCCGAGGTACACGCCTACATGGACCTCGGTCATCCTCGACTCGTACGCCGAGGCGGTACTTGATGTGGAGATAATACCCTTCGTCCTGATCGATTGGGCCGTCGTAACGACACCGTTGTCCAGGACAATGGTGAAACCGGAGCTGCGGTCTTCTGGCTGAACAGGAACTTCAGGAACGGACTCCCTCGCGCAGGAGGTGACCAGCGTCAGAAGAGCTGCGGCATAAATCAAAATCTTTCTCATATAGTAAAAAAAATAAACAATATTCGATATTCTCCTTCGGACCACGATTTATCGGCCTCTCACGTGTACCAGTGGCAGAAAACTCAGTAACTTCTCACGGCTTGATTATTTTTAACACGGATTCTTCGCCTCCAGCGCTGTACGGTTGGCCAGGTTCCGCGCAAGGGTGGCCGTCACCTTGTCGTAGGAAAGCGCCGAACGGTCCAGCTTGGATCCTTTGGCCGATATGTCCGGATTGTTTATCATGGAATAGGACAGGCCGAAGGATTTCTTTTGCTCTGAATGTTCGGATTCACGGAGGGATATACCGCGTTCCTGGAGGTGCTGCCTGAATTCCTCCATGGTGCAGGACTGCTGCAAGACTCCCCTGGCCTGGAGGCGCATCTGCTCGAACTGCTGCTGTTCCGGATTGAGAGACTGCTCCAGGCGAGGCGTTGTTCCGGCCACAGCCAGGCCGTACTTCTCCGAGATTTCAGCGGCCACCTTCTCGCTCCGGTAACGTTCGTTCTTGGAGTCAATGACCGTTCCGTCGAACTTCACGCGGTTGTAGGCTATATGGAGATGGGGGGCGTTGGTGTCGTAATGTTCCGTTATCACCCATTGGGTGTCAACGATACCCATCTGTTCCATGTACTCGGTGGCCAGCTGTACCTTGAATTCGTTATCCTGGAGCCGGGGCCTATCTTCCGGTGAGAAGGAGAGGGCTATGTGTCCGGTGGTCCGGACAACCCTGTCGTTTACGGATGCCTGGGAATCGAACTGTTTGGCCAGGTCGTCGGCGACGGCTCGGGATACAAATTTGAACTCTTTGAGGGAGGCTGCATCCGTCCAGTTCTGGTTAAGTCGGTCAACTTGACGGGCATCCATGAAGACACCTTCGGAGCCGAGAATCTGGATCCTCTGCTCCTTGTCCTTCAAGACTCCCAGGTCGTATCCGAGGACACTTCCGGAAGTGGTTGATGCTGTCAGTACGCCTATCATCTACTATATCGTAATTTAACACGAAAATAACATAATGGGAAGTTACAACCTTTACTTCCAGACTTCGATTTGTCTGCTTCTCATATACGCCAGTGGTAGAAAAATCAGTAACTTCCCATGGCTTGATTATTTTTAACTTCTGAAATATGAGCAGAGCCAGAACCAGAATACAGTTACGTTAACGAAGTCTCTTTCATAGAGTTTCAGTATGTATGCGGGTTCATCTTTGAAGGCTGCTTTTTCTTCGTCGGTATATGGGGTATATAATTTCCAGTCGTGCAAGACATGATTTTTGAATCCCTCATATCTTCCATTATCACTGAAAATAGTTTTAGTGGCACCAGAGATAAAAGATGCCTTTTCTTTTTCGTTGGCTACAATTTTGATAATTTTCTCACTATTTCTGTGAGCAAATTGTCCGCCAGCTTTGTACATATCTACAAACATAATTCAATAGGGATAACGTTATACTTTTTTCTATCACCTTCCTATACAAACTTCCCATTTAGTTCTTTACGAAAAATTGTGGATGCCGCTGCCGAAGTCTTCCGCTTCCCCGCACATCCTCCGCTTCTCCTCATTGAGCGTCGCCAGAAGCCTTTCCGGGCAATATTTCTCCATTTCCTCATAGAAAGCCATTATGAATCCCTTGACGGCGTCTGATGAAGCTCCCCCAAGGGCATATAACAGGAGGTCCCTGCAGAAGTCCTTATCCTTCCCCAGGGGCGGCTGAACGTAATCCACCGGGACCCTTTCGAAGCCGCAGCTCTCGAAAAAGGCCTGACGGGCCGACGGTGAGATTACCGACGGGTCAGATGGCGGCGGAACCCTGTCCGGGTTTTCCATTTCCATGAAGATGGCTTTCAACGATGAACCGAAATGGTACCTTATTATTTCAAGGCCTTCGTCGGTAACAAGGCTTCGCATGATGCCCCTTTTTCGACATTCCTTCCTGACCATCCCGTAGGTGCACAGGACGGCTCCGGCCTTGCGGTAAAACTCCCGCAGTAGCATGGCGTCGATACGGTCTCCTTCCTTTGGAATCGTCACGATGGCTACGCTCGTCAGGGTCTCCGACGGGGCGGCGATGGCGTCCAACAGAAGACCGAAGTCCTGCCTCTCGTCGGAAACCGGGAAGGAATCCTCATACAGCGTCCGGCCGGAGGTCTCGATAAGAGGCCGCCACCTGGCGATGTTCGCGGCATCCACAAGAAAGGTCGTATATCCTGACAAAGGGTCTTGCATACAAAAACTAAAAAAGTCCCGAATAACCAAGCATCCTTGCGAGGAAATGCAACAGGCCGAAGAAAAGCAGGATGATACCGGCCACCCCCGCCACCATCCAGACCCATGTGTGATGGCTCGGGACCTGTAAACACATTCCTTTAACCACCTGGGACGCCTGCGGATAGACTTCCAGGAAAGGCTTCCTTACCAGTGCGGAATCCAGGGATGCCATATCTGATGCGATGTCAACGAGGCTTTCCGCACAGGAGACCTCATAAGGGGGACATGTGGGGTTTTCCTTGTCTGTCATCCCATGTGCTTCCGCAAAGAGCGCCGCACGGGAAACCAATGGGGCCGCCTTGTCTGTCGTCAGAACGAGCGCCTGACGAAGCGGGACAAGGACCTCTGTCTCGTAAGCGTGACTGCGCCGCCAGTCGGCGACAATCAAAGAAAGGCCGAACAGGGCCATCAGGGCGAAAAAAATGTTGCGGATCTTTTGCATGTCCTAAATGTGATGATTGTGCCGGTCTATTCCGGAGTGTCGCCGTCGAGTTCTTTCAGTCTCCTTTCCTTCTGCCTTTTTGTGACATAGACGGTGATTTCGCGGTAGCCGTTCTCGACAAGGTATATCTCGGCAGCCCTTACGATAAGCGAATAGGCGCGCATGTGCTTGCCGTGCAGCAAAGTGATCCAGCCGGCCAGGGCAAGCCCGATAGCCATGTATATGGCGTCCGGATTACTCCAGAAAAGATTAAAGACAATACAAACCACGGCGCCGGAAAGCATGACGAAGCCGATGGCACGAAGGGTTAAACCGGTGTTTTCAAGCGTGATGCTCTTGTTCTCGAAGAATGGAACGGATTCTTTCTTTGTTTCCATAATGATATGATTTTAAAGCGTGATTACTCCTGATTTCTTGTCGATTTTCTCCAAGAGAGCTTCCGAAACAGTCTCCTCCCAGATAGCCGTCTCGCCACGTGGACCGATGGAAGCAATCCTGATGCGGACGAGCCCTTGGCCGGCGTCCTGGTCGACGACCTCGGCACCCACGCCGCGCTGACGGAACAACACGAGGTCTCCCTTGCTGAACTTGCCTTTTTCTGAACTTGCAATAAACATATTCGGTTCCTCCTAAATAAATTTCAATTCCTTGCACAACCCCAGCATGTTCCTGTACTGTACGGAATCCTTCCCGTATTTCTGGCCGCACACAAGCAGCCTCTCGCACGGCGACACGCAGGCCCCGTCCGGGCCGACCGACAGGTCTGCCGCATTGAGGTAGTCCAGGGCATTGCTCCTGAAAGGCTTCTCCCTTTCACGGCCGTCTGCAAAGTGGTTCCTTTCGTACGAATCCGGCGGTAGCCCGTGCACGCGGATCTCCTCCTTGAACCGGTATCCCGCACCGGCATGCAGCACCCTCCCGTCCTGCAGCATCCCGTAACCGGCCTCATTGTGGCCCTCGTTGTCGGAAACGCTATACCCGACGTCATGGAGCCACCCGAGAAGGAACATCTGCTGCTGGTACTCCTCCGTCTCTCCGCTTTCCCTTGCCATCCGGCGCATGGTCTCCGCAACCCGGAGGCTGTGTATAGCTCTGTAGTCGCTGAACATAACCGTATTCTTTTAAACTATTCTGCACCAAACAACGACAAATCATCTTCACTAATTTCCAATTTCTTAAGCCGTTGCTTAACTAAATCGGTTGCGTATTTTAAGGTATCTTTCATATAATTCGCCGACTGTTGATCCAACTCTCCTAATGATTGAAACCAATTGTCGACATACAGTTTAAGCAAATGCTGACCTTCTCTTTCATAGGCGGCTTCCTGTTGACGAATACCTTCCATGCAGGTCTCAAAACCAATCGGCCGCGATGTTTTATCAATTTCGACTAATCTGGACTGCCATTTAATATTGGTTTCCCTTAAATGGCAAAGATTAGAAATACAATCATGTATTTGTTCTGTCAATGTTCCTAATTCTATCATAATATCTCGAAGGTGCATTTATTTGCATTAACCGTAAATTCAACCGAACAACGGTGGGTTTTTTCTCTTCGAAGGTCCTCCTTGCTCGACTTTCTTTCTGGTAACTGCTCTCCGAACATTCTTAAAAAATCCTCTTCCGACATTACCTCAATCCCGTACCCTTCACTTTTCCATTTACTCGCCAGCTTCTGCTTCTTACTGATTCCATCTTCACCAACCTTGCGAAAATCTTGCTGCCCAACAACCAAAATATCTGTATAAGTGGTAAGATTACGAACCGGAATTCCGCCTATATCTGCCACCTTCTGCAACAATTCATCCCTTATACCGTACAAACACTTTCCGGTAAAGCAAACAGATTTTCCAAAGAAATAATTCCCCTCATCGATTTTTGAACAATCTCCGATAATGTCTTTTGGCTTTTTTCGAATCCTTGAACCATGTAAAGACATATTCACATAAGCTCTTTGAGGTCGAAAATATCCCTTTTGAAATTCTCCGCACTTAAACCCATATTTCTCTTGAAAATCATCCAAGGAAGAAGCCCCGCTTGCCTTTAATGCAGCAATAAATATTTTAGCACAAGCCAACGAATCATTTTCTGCCCTATGATGAAGATCGATGGATAAATTCAAGTGTTCGCTTACGCTGTTAAGAGAATAGCTGAGTAACCCGGGCATAGTATACTTTGCTGCACGACAGGAACAAAAAAACATGAAATTGGGATATTCAATTTCATTGATATCCAAAGCGTCCCGTAAAGCATACATATCGAATCCGGAATAATGAGCGACAATAATTTTATTCTCCAGTAATGGATGGACATCTTTCCATACCTTTTTAAATGAGGAAGAATGTTTGGTCATTTCAGGAGTGATTCCGTGAATTTCGATGTTATAAGCATCATAGTAATTATTATACGGCTTGACCAACCAAGACTTAGAACAAACAACCTTCATGTTTTCCACGAAAGTAAGACCAATCTCACAGATAGAATCACGGGCAAATGTCGCAGTCTCAAAATCGAGAGCGACAAAAGAACAATTGATATTTCCACGTTCATTCATATCCTACTTATAAGAGTATTCTATTGCATTCGTCTTCCAATAGTCAAACGTCTTCCCGTTCACGATACAGTCATTGATCTTCCCGTCCACGTCTTCCAGGAGGCTCTCAATATTGTTCATCATGATAACCGTGAGTTCCCTCGGCCGGTCTACCGGCACGATGTCGATGTCGATGGTAAACTTGCGGGTAGCCACGAAGGAGCTCACCCAGTCCTCTACGTCGTTGTACTCCGCTATGAGAATCTTCGTATCCTTGCCTACGCTGAACACGGTGTGCTCCATGAATGTCTTCGAATTACTGGCCATCCAGCTGTGCGCCCTTACCTGCACCCCTACGCGGATCCTTCCCGGCGTCGGAAAGTCGGTTTTCAGGTAGACACCCGTATTGTCCCACGTGAAAGGCTTTGACTCATCCAACGGGAGAAAACCGCAGAAGACGCGTCCTCCGGGCGTAGTCTTCGCCGTGAAGTCCTTCCAGTAAACTTCCCCGTCACCCATGACGGCCTCGACGGCGAAACCGAGCGACTTTTCCCCTGCGAACCACATGGACAGGTCGCGGCCCGGCTTGACAACTTCCGTCAGGCCCCCCTTCTCCTTCATCGTGATCCGGTACTCCCTCGGCGAGCCTCCGGTGAATCCCGGAGTGAACACATACGGATAATCGTCACGGAATACGGTCCCTTCCAGCGGCTTCCCGTCCTTCGTACGGAAGGTGACCCTGTCCGAACGCTCATAGATGCCTCCCTGCTGGGTGTCCCATTCAGTCTCCCCTTCACCTGCATCATTCGATGCCGGTCCCTTGAAAGACAGCCGTATCGGCATCCATGAACGGAGAACCGGATCGGCATAACCGTCAAGGGCGACACCGTCGGTGTCCGTGTGAACGGAAAGCACGACGTCGGCGCCGGCAAATAGTTCCGCTTTCGAATAACCTCTAAGGATGGACGAGAGGCTGCACAGGGCAATCCCTCTTGAAGGACTCAGAAGGCCCTCTCCTGAGAATCCTATGGAATACCCCGACCTGGGGCCTCCTTTCGGCGTGAACGTGCCGGAATACCTTATCGGAATCGAGAAGGAATCTTCCTGAAAATAATCCTGAAGGGTCTCCGCGCGGTTATCGAGAAGGAGACAAAGGGACCCGCCCGCGAATCCGCCTTCGGACTGCCAGCGGTCAGGCACTGCAACCCTGACCCTGTACAGCTTGCCGACGGCAACCTCGTAATCCCTGGACAGATGTCCGGCCCACGCGCGCAGGACGGTCCGGCCCGTCCGGACGGGAGTCAGGTAACAGCCGCCGTCGAGAGACGGTTCGAATGAAAAGAGCGGACCCCCGATCTCCTGTATTCCGGTCTGGGGAACGGTCCCGCCGAAGGCGGATGGATCATAGGACACCGTCAGGGGGAACGTACGGGTCTCCGGTATCGTGATAACCGAAGGCAGCCCTATGAGGCGCACCTTCTGATTCCCGTCCGTACCCGCCAAGGCGGGACGGGACTGGGACAGTGAAAGGGAATGGCACAGGGAGAGCGCGGCCCCCGCCAGGAGGATCGCGCCGACGATTCTGCGTATGCGCCATTTTTTTCTCATGTTCCTTGGAACGGGGGCCGGATTCGAACCGGCGACCTCTTTACCCGCATTCAGGATCTCTGTCCTGACCGACTTACGGTAAAGCGCTCTGACCACTGAGCTACACCGCTAAAAAAAGAAAGGTAGATTCGTTATGGAATAATATCGTCAAAAATGACTCCCGTGCCGTTTTTGTGGATGTGGCTGCTGGTCAAGACGCCGGTACTCCAGTCGGTGACACTGACATCGACACCGATGACATCATGACCGACGTATTTGTTCGGATCGTCAGCGCCGAGGCCGGAGATGCTCACTCCGTTGACGGTATAAAGCCGGTTCGAAGCCGTGCCCTGCAGGCCGATAGGATACCACTGTGTCTTCCCGCCGACTTTAGCCTTGATGACAAGTTTCGTTACGGCGTCCTTCCCGTTGACAGACGACGCCGCGGAAGAGGCGTTGGGGTAACCGTATAAGGGCAACGTCCAGGATGTCGCCCTGAGCATGTTATCTTGCTCGGATCCGGTCTTCGCGGCAGTATCGAAGTTCCATAAATACGCCCCGTCCGACATCGAATAGGCCGTAGTCGGTGCGTACGTCTTCGGGATGTTAATAAGGTAAGCCGCCTCGAACGAACCGCCGGCCGCCGCCCCTGAAAAGGTCGGCGCCGCGGCGATGACAACCTTGTAGACATCACGGCTGACAGACAACGACACCTGGTCCGTCGAGGGTTCGATGGTGACGATCCGCTTGCCCTTCATGAAAAAGGCTCCGGGGGCGTTCTGTGCAAACTCCGGATGGTAAGCCTCGCAGGCCGGCTTGTTCGTCAGCGTCGAAAGGACTCCGGAAGGAAGGTTCGCAAAAGCATAGACGGTCTTTTCGTCCATGGTAAGCGAAACAGGATTCGTGATAAGGGCTCCCGTCGTGTGAAGGGATGCCTCCAGGACTCCGTCCGTGTTGAACACGATGACGTCCAATGACGAGACGGCCTTGTCGGAGTCCGTCTGCTTGTCGGCCTTCGTATCAAGATCACCGGAAGACACGGTGAAGGTCACATCGGCCGAAAGGCGGCCCGTGAAGGCCTTTTCATTGTCCTTCGTGCAACCAAGGCAGGCGATCAGCGCCGCCGAAGCAATTATGAAAATTATTTTTCTCATGGCAAAAGTCTCAATGCTTTTTTAATTCTCTACTTTCCAGGTCTCATTGTCCGGCAGACCGGATACCGGTCCGTACCCCCACGGAGTAACGCTCAGCGAGAACGACGCGGCTTCCTTCAGCACGAGGTCGTTGGGATTGAGGGAACCTGTTTTTGATATCTGGATTGAGGTAATGGAGTAGACCGTGTTCGGAGTGGTCGCCGGAAGCGGAACAGGATACCACCATATGTATCCGCCATGGGAAACCTTGATCGAGAGCTTTGTCGTGAAATCCTCCGAGCCGTCCCCTTCGTTTGTCGCGTTGGGATAAGCATAAAGGATTTTGTTCCAGTTCGTCGCTGTACACATGTCCGTCTGTTCCGCGGACGTGGCGACGACATTGCGGAAATTCCATAGACGGGGAGCGTCAAGGATGGAATAAGAGGCGGTCTCTGAGTAGGTCTTCGGGACGTTGACCATGTACATGCCCTCGAACGTAGCCCCGGCCATTTCACCCGAAAAGACAGGCGCAGACAGAAGCTCGACCTTGAGGACGTCACGGCGTACGGGTACGGTCACGGTCGTCGTCGCGGTGGTGACGGTCTGCGTGATGGTCCCTTTGGCGATGAGTCCTCCCCTTACGTTCTCAGCAAAGGGGCGGTGCCAGGTAGGAAACTGGCTCGCTCTTGCGAGCGAGGATACCGCCGACGCGGACGCGTTGGTTATGCACCAGAACTCCTTCTCGCCGAGGGTGAGCGTGATGCCGTTTATTTGCGTCGCGCCGGTCTCGATGCGGCCGCGGTATTCCAGCAGGCCGTCCGAAGAACGGAAAATGAATACGTCGAGGGAGTTGACGGCCTTCTCCTGGGCCGTCTGGTTCTCGGCCTTCGTCCTAACGTCATCAACGCTTACGTTGAGGGTAATGGTTACGGTGTCGGACTCTGGTACCTGGGCGTCGTCCTTCCTGCAGGAAGAAGCGAAGAGGACGGATGCGGCGCATATGAACGATAATATACTGTATCTCTTCATGGCGTGTCTCTGTTAAATGTCTTCAGCAATAATGGCTCCTGTCCAGTCGCGGACGGTCAAGGAGAAGGTTATATTTACTTCCGTGGATTCCACGTCCGGGGAATCGCTTCCGGAGGTCTGGAGGTTAACGGCGCTGATTTCGAACCAAAAACCACCCGCCCACCTGTAAAAAGGGATCGTTATCGGATACCATTTCTCCACGCCGCCGATTTCCGCGAGGATAGCCGCACGTGTGCAGCGGGGAGTCCAGTAGTCTTCCACCTTTGACGATGCCTTTACGGTCGAAAGCGGCGTATGCGAGTCCGGATTGGACGCATAGTGTTCGCTTGGATAGCAATACATGTTGTACGTGTTGGTGTCGGTTTCTCCCTTGGCCAGTACCGTCGTAAAGGACTCGTACATCACGGAAGGCATCGTTCCCGTGGCAAAAGCGGAACCGTTTTGGGACGGCCATCCCGGTGTCCCGGGAACAAAAACGGCCGCAGGATTACGGATCAACGAGGAGTGTACGGTCAGTCCCGGATCGGGAGTAGCGTATTCATAATACGCCCAATCCACGGAACAGGATGCCCTTTCATAGGCGTTGATAAGGTAAATCCCCTTCAGGGTGATCGACGCATCCGAATACAGCAGGTCGTTCTTGATGTTGGATACGGAAATCCTGTTCATCGTCCTCGACAGGACGACCACCACGTTCTGGTCCCGAAGGACGGACCCTCCGAACGAACCGGTGCCGAACATGAGCGGGGCGGAAGGATCGTCGTCGCCGATGGTTAACGACGGGGCCCCTTCGCCGTTCTCGAATGCATCTGTAACGCCACTTGACATGCCGTTTGCGATGGCAATAAACATAAAGTCGTTATATTCATCCGTGCCGGAGACTTCATCGATGTCCAACTTGATCTGGTTTGCGCCAGTTGCATGTCCGACCTTGATCGGCCTGTGGTTTTCCAGGAAAATTGCGATACCGTAATCTCCCTCGCTATACCCTTCGTCGGCAATAAGTTCGCCTTTATTGTAAAGAAGGAGTGTCCATTCGTTGATGTTGACCGTTTCCCCCGTCGGATTCGCTTTTGTCTTGAGCGACGGATCGGCTACGGTAAAGGTCAGTGTCCTTTTCTGCGTCTCGTCCAATCCTTCCTTCTCCCGTCCGTCCGAAGGCGTTTCGATGGATTTGGAACAGGATGCCGGAAGAAGCATCATCGAAAGAGTGAACAATGAAATGATATTCTTGAAATACATATCCTTAATCTGTTGTTTAGTTAAAATTGCATGCTCGACCACTGCCCTTCCAGGCTCGCTTCACCGTCATTGAGCACGAGCGTCGCGAAGATGTTCTGGCCCGGCGCCCAGTCGTCGGAAAGGAGGTCCTTGATTTTTGTGACGAAAGCCCTCTGCATAACGATACCCGTAGTCCTGTTCTTTGTAATGACCGACACTTCTATGCGGGTGTTGGATTCATCCGCCCGTCCGTCACATGTGAAGAAGTACACTGCCGGCGAACGCTGGCGTGTCAGCATCGCCTGTTGAAGGGAGACGAACTCCCGCTCCGTCGGGGACAGGATGTAATCCCTCGCCCCTTCACGCAGGAAGGTGCGGGTCCAGGGAAGATATTTCCCTTCGGGAGCGAAGACTTTCACCTGATACAGGTTTGCGCTCCACTGTAAAAGGGAAGTCGCGTCGACGCGCAGGCCGATACGGTCCGCCGCAGGGCGGAGACTCAGCTTGACGTGGCCGACGGACGACGTGTCTGTCGGCTGTGCCGGAATCTCGACGAGCATATCCTTGTCTAGCCTGGATGAAGCCATTATCCATGCACCTTCCTTGTGTAACGAAGCTGCGGACAGTGTATCCAGGTCGTACATGATGGAATTCAGCTCCTGGATCGCGGCGGTCGACGGAAGACGATACTCCCCGATGTTCCCCACGACGGCTATCCTGTACGTTTCCCCTTGACGGAGTTCCGGAAAACGAAGTTCCGATGAAGGGATTGCATTGTAGCGCTGCCCCAGAAGACGCGCACCGGACAGATCAAAAATGTATATGTTATAGTCGCTGATGACGCTGCCCGACGGTGAAGGGACGACGGTAATAAAGGCGCCTTCGCCTTCGTAGTCATACTTATCCTTCCTTGTGCATCCCGAAATGAGTGCCGAGAAGAAAAGTACCATGACGGTAACATAGATTAACTTGCCTTGTTTGAACATTTCTTGCATAACCATTCGAAATAAACTTATCGTGTCATTTCTTTTGATAACCCGGAACTTGGGGCGCCGAAGCGCCCCGTCCGGGGAAAGAAGGCCGAAGACACGTGGACGGCCACTTCCTTAATCAGATCACTATGTCGCCGAAGTTCTGCCCGGGATCCCAAGGCAGGATGCGCACTTCCATGTCGCACCTGGCGACGTCGATCTTAACCGTCACATCGTCGAGGTCGCGGCGGAACCAATCGTAACCCGCCCTGTAGATAGCATTCCCCACCGGGTAGGCATACTCTTCATCCCCACGCGTACCGTCCGGGTTCTCGGAATACAGATGAAGAATCAGGGAGTTGTCTCCCTGACGGGGGATACGGACCTCGAACCGCTCCGGCGTCAGCCGGCGTGGCTTTGTACGGAACTTGCCTTCAATGGCGGAGAGATCGGCCGTAGATATGCCCGACCAAGTGCCCTGGATTTCAAAGTCGTAATTCCTCAGGGCTTCCGGGCTTTCAAGAACCAGAGTAAGTGTACACCACTGCTTGTGAAGGCGGACCGTATCCCTTGCGCTCTCCCCCGTGCAGTCGACGATATGCGAATGCATGTACAGGGAGTCGGCCTCGTATCCCTCCGGAAGGTAAACGCTCCGGCCGTCAAGGGACGGCTTGGTATGGACCCGGCCGTTGGCCGCGCTGACGAGCGTGTTTCCCTTTGGGACCGATACGATGACCCAGTCTGGCGCGCTGTAATCGGACGGAGATATGGTCTCCATCTTTACCACAGAGCCCGTATGGGCAACCACATCCAGCCAGAGGCCCGAATTGGGCATCCGCATTTTCTCGGGAAGCTTATGAAGGTCGATGTAGAGGAAGCACGGACAGTTCGTGCGGTCCTCCTTGACCGTGCAGCTTCCGGCCAGGCCCGTGATGGCAACGATACCTGTCATCACAAGGGCCCAGCGAGACAAAACTCTTGAAAGTTTCATTCTTTTCATACTCGTAGTCTTTTACGTGCCTTTTAATTGTTATATCTATTGGCTCCGGGGAGGGCGGTCAGGCCCGCCCCGGAAATCCCCCGAATCAATCCGCGGGGGGCGCGGACGATATTAGATGGAGAAGTTGCCCTCGTCGGAGGTCTCGTTGTTGAACGAACCGGTAATAGCGCCGGTGTCCCAGTTACGGACCACTACGTTGTAGGTGCAGTCAGCAGTCGTGACGGGCAGGAACGGGTTCGTGGAACCCAGACGGGTGATCGTCACGTTCTCGACGGTGTAAGCGTAGTTGGGCTGCACGTACGGGATGCTGATAGGATAGTAGTAGGTGTGAGGGGTGCCGTTCATGTTGATGGAGGTCTCGATGACGAGCTTCGTGGTCTCGTCGAGAGTGTTCTGGTCGGCACGCTGTGCGGCGGCACTGTTCGGGTAGGAATAGAAGAAGATGTTTGGATTCCAGTCGACCTTGTTGGTCAGGACACCCACACCGGCCGGAGCTTCAAACCAGGTCATGCCCAGGACGGCTGCATCGGAGGGCTTGAAGTTCGCACTGGTATTGGTGTTGTCGTTCCAGGCGGCCGGATTGGAGAAGCGGTTCCAGTAACCGTCGTCGGCGGTGCTGCTGGCGGCGGGGGTGAGGTAGTTGTAGTAGTACGGCACACCGGCGGAAGCGACGAAACCGGGAGCGGCGCCGGACGGAGCGGCGGCGGTGGTGGCGTCAATGGCGTTCGGGACGGCCGGGGAGTCGACCACGGCGCGGCCGAAGACGTCACGCCAGTCACCGTTCACCAGGATGGTGCGCTTGGGAACGTTCACCAGGTACACGTTCGTCACCTTGAATTCGGCGGCGGCAAGGGCCGGGCTGGTCAAGGCGGAGGTGACCTTCTCGAGCTTCACACGGGCAACCAGACGCTTGAGCTGGATGTTGATGTTGTTGGTACCCTGTACAAGGTTCGTACCGGAAGAAGTGGCACTGGCTGCGGTCAGCGAAGCATCCGTACCGGCCATCATAAAGTCACACTGGCCGGTAGCCACGCTGTTCTCGTTGAACGCGGTGATCGCGGCGAGGAACTGGTCCTCGGTGGAGATGGTGTTGGCCAGGGGCTGTCCGCCGGCGTTGTAGTTGTTGGCGGAGTTGGCGACCACATAGATGTGCTTCAGGCCGGTCGAGGTGTTGAAACGGACCGTGGCCTTGTTGTGATTCGTTCCGTCAATCTCGGAAGCCGTAGCACTCTTGTAGCTCTCAAGCATCTTGAAGGCGATGGAAGAAGGACGGGCGTCGAAGACGAACACCTCGACGCTGGAAAGATAATCTTCGGCGTTCTGGGTGGCCTGGTCGCCGTCGCCGACGGCCTTGGTCACGGGAGTGCCGGAGATGTTCATGATAACCTCGCAGAGTTCCTTTCCGCCGTTTTGCGGCTCGTTAGGTTCAACTACGGATTCTTTCTTGCAGGATGCAAGGGAGAAGGCTGCGACGATGGTCGCAAAAGTGATGAGCACTTTTTTCATAATAAACTTTTTTTAAAAAATGGTTAAAACTGATTATATGTAATAAAACTAAAGATCTAGTTTCGGGAATGGATAACGTCTCCATGGTTCAACAATTATATTGAACGAAACTATATTCGTCTCAACTGTACCATTCGGGTCAGAGGCCCCCTTCCTGGTGACGGTCAGTTTAGGGATGTAGTATCTCGTGTTTGGCTGAATCCCGTCAACGGTGATCGGATAATAGAAAGTTTCCCCAAGCGCCTCCGCTTCGACGACAAGACGCGTTCTCATCGGAACGCTCTTTCCTTGGCCGTACTTGTCTTCCTTCTGAGGGGTCGGATTGGGATAGCAATAGAACGAACGGTTGAAGGTGACATTGCTGCCGGCGGCTATGGGCATTTCAAGTGTCTCGCTAAGCAGCGCGACCGGGGCGCTTCCCGTATTGTAACATACGTTTCCCCATGAAGCCGCAGACCCGGTCTGGCTGACGACCTTGTAACCCCCCGTCACCGCATTGATGAGGTAAATTCTCTTCACCGTGAAGACGGCGGATTTCAGGTCAGTCTCCTGGAGATTGTTTTCAATGCTGCCTATCGTGATTTTTGCGGCCGTACGGGTTACTTCGATATTGGAAGTTGCATCGCCCCTGTATGAGACGTCCGTAATGCTTCCTCCCATAACAAATGAAGAGGATGCATTCTCTGAAAGGGTTGAGGTGAGATTCCGAACCTGATCCCTCGAAAGGCTCCCGTCAGTGGCCTTGTTGCAGACGGCATAGACGTCCATGCTGGTTTTCCGTGTAATCCCGGTCACCTGTATGGAGGTCAGCGAACTGCCTGTGGCGTTGTTCCAGGCTACTTTTGAACCGGTCGAGTGATTGAACACGTATATTTCCGCCCGGGAAACGACAGATTCGTTGAGGCCGCTTGCCTTGGTCTGGCCCGTCTCGATAAGGAAATCAACCGTAACAGGTTGGTCTTCTCTGGCAACCTTTACAGATTCGTCTTTCCGACAAGCCGGCGAAAGGCCTACCGTAAGAATAGCCAGAACTGGAATGATGTATTTAAAAATCCTCATGTTTTGTCAAATTACATTGTTATGTCTCCGGATCCATTGATGGTGTCTTTCCCTCCGGAATAGATCTTCGAGATGTCTCCAGCCGTCCAATCCGTCACCTGAATTGAATAGGAAATCGCCCCCGTTTCAGGAAGACCTGGCGGGTCCTCCCATGGATTCAATGCGCCGGGACCGTAGATCTTCACCGAACGAATGATGTAGGTCTTGTTGCGCTCGATGTTCGGGATCGCGATGGGGTAGAAATGCCAGCGGACAAGGTCCATGATGTCCGGTCCGGCGACTTCCGCGATGGCGATTACCGCCTTCGTCGTAAAGTCCCTCACGTGCGGATCCGCGGCCAGGGCTTCCTCCGTCCGCCGTGTGGCCGTGTTGGGGAAGCAGTAAAGCACATACGGGTTCTCAAGGAAAGTCCCGCTGTTCGCGCCCGTCGAGGCGATACCCTCCGGGACGACGCTGATGTAATTCAGGCGGGAAGACGCTCCGGAAGAAGCGGCGTTCGGGTTGGCGGTGCCGTAAGGGTTGAACGTATTGGCAGCGGAACCGGATGCTGAAGGACGATCCGATCCGACAAGCGAGACGGACGTCGGAACGTTCACAAGGAAAAGCGTCGCGTATCCGATTTCATTCACGGTAGGACACCACGCATTATAATCCGGATCACCGATCGGATCGATAAACCTCTCCTCGAATACAGAAGCATCGATGTCCCCGATGGCGATGCGGGCTGCATGGCGCTTGAGGTCGAAGGTAATGGTTTGGTCTTCGGTGATTGTGAGGTCCATCATGTCCGTTGACATGGAAAAACGATATGGTACAAAGACTGAATAATCGTCGTCCATATTTAAGAAATATTTTCCGTTATATTGTCCGTCGTCGTAGGGTTCATTGCTCAAGACCCATGCTGACGTGAGATTCGGAGACGCCGTAACGCCGAAGGAGACCTTCGCGTTTGTCAGGTCAGATTCTCTTGTGATGGTCGAATAAACGCTTGTGGCCGCCTTGTCGAGGTTCGCCAGGGCGTAAACATGGTAATGGCCAGAAAGCACGTTCATGGGGGCGGAAGAGTTGTGCTGGCTATAAAGGCGCTTCCCGGTTTCCGCATCGAAAAAGAAGATATCCGTCGAGAAGAAGACGTCCTCGAGTTCCGACGCGTTCTTGGGAGCCTTCGTGTCGGCTCCGAAGGAGAACCCCACGCTGACCGTACGGACGGCCTCGGGGGCCTCCGGAACGGCTTCGCGCGAGCAGCTGTGAAGGGAAACGGCGGCCAGGATGGCCAGTGGGATGTATTTAAAAAATCCTTTCATGGTACTTTTCGATTAATAGGTTACTCTTCCCGAGTCGTCCACGCTACCGCGCGAACCGACGGTCTGGATACTCTTGACGGCACCCGTCCACCAGTCCTTTACAGTAAGCGTGTAGGATATTGTCACAGGAAGGGTCGGGTTGTCCGGCTCTCGGAACGGGCCATCGGGATAATAATCCGCATTGGTGCCGTAAGACTTGATCGTTACATCCGAAATATCGTATATCTCGTTGCGTCCGATTTGTGGAATGACGATAGGATAATACATGATGTTGCCGTCGGAGATTGACTCGCGCCCGTTGAAACCGATGTATACGCGAGTCATCTTAATCGTCTCTGTGTTCCGATTCGGCAGGACATAAGCCGTCAAAAGGAACTTTCTCCCGTCATTTGGCGGATAAACGAACGTTCGGCTGCCCGTGTAACGAGGATATGTTATGTTTGAGCCTGAAGCAACCTGATCGAGGCGCATGAAGTCAAATCTCCGCAGTTGCTTCTCCCCGTATTCGTCATTGCCAGGATCGTCGACGTCGTAGTCATACATGTACGCACCTTCCCCTTCGACAAACATATCAGAATAACCGTGACCGGTGTATCTCTGATAGTTCGCGCCAAGGTTGTCGTATCCCATTGCCGGGCTCCCGACGAGTGGGCAAGCACGGGTGAAACTCAATACGTCAAGCATGTATATACCGTCGCTACCCTCATGCCATTGATACGGAGGATCCGCCAAGGAGCTGTCGAAGTGGATATCACGGATGATGATTTTTGACACCAACCGTTCAAGCTTCAGGGAGATGCTCTGTGAAGCCTTGTTGACGGCGATTCTTGTGATCGGCGACGCCATTACGAAAGCGCCCGGGAGATTATATGTACCTAAAGGGAAACAATCAGGAACATAAGTACCATCAGAGGAGAACGGTATGATATCATGAGAAGTACACAGGATCGTCCCGCTTTGTCCTCCAGTGCTCGTCGTTCCGTTCTGTGTCGACCAGGACGTGCCGAACGTAACGAGCATGCTGTTCAGGGCGCTTCGCGAAGTAATCTTTTTGTAATTTTCCGTACCATTGTCCTTGTCGATATTCGCGACGGCAATGACATCGTACAGGCCGAATTCTACATTATTCCACCCCGTAAACGGATCGCCGATATACAGTGAACAGGCATAATCGCTTACATAATGTTCGCTCCGCCAGACAAGGGCTCCAGTAGAGGCGTTGAACGCGTAGATGTCCAGCGTCGTAACATAGTTGTCGATGTCTTCTTCCGTCAGGCTTGCGCTGTCTTGGCCCGGATCTCCCGTCCAGCCTTTCGTCACGGCTTCGTCGTCCCTGCAAATACGGAACTCCACGCTGCCGGTAGCCGAAGTAACCTCGACGGCGGAAGATTCCTTCACGCAGGAAACCAACGCGAAAGCCAGAAAGGCAAAGACGGAGTATATGAAAATATTCTTCCTCATGTTTTCTTACGATTAAATAGTGATTGCGGAAGTCCCTTCATCAACCTTATTCAAGCCACCTGTTATGATCGTCGACAGCTGTCCCGTGGACCAGTCCTTGACTTCGATGGAATACGAGATGTTTGAACTGTAGTTCGAGTTGTCTCCAGGGTATACATATGGATTCTCTGAACCGGGACCGGTAATGGTAACGTTACGGATCGTGTACACCTCGTTACGTCCGATGTTCGGGATGGCGATGGGATAATACCAGAATATCTCAGGTTCAGTCCAACCGCCGGTGTCCTCTACAGAAACACCGATAACGAAAAACAGTTTCGTGCAACAATCGGTCGCCTCCGGGTTCGCTGCGCGCTCAACGGCCGACAGCGCCGGAGCGGCGTTCTCGCACACATAACCCCTGAACCATTCTTCAACCGGAACATCCCAATCATCACTATCATAGAAACTATAGTGATTGAGTTTCCCGTCGGGCCACGTGGGGAACGTCCCCTTGGTTCTCCACGTCTTAGCGGGATTTGTCGTTGCCTGCATTCCGCTCCCATAAAGACTATACGTTCTCGGAATACTGCAGAAGAATGGTCCCTTAATTTCAATGGCATAGTCGTATATCGTACGTCCTGCAAAAACGGGATCCGTTTCAACAAAATGTTTCTGGAATCCGCTCGCAAGCGATACCGTCCCTAAAAAACGCACCTTCGACACCGTTCTTTTGAGTCTCAGTGTAAGACGGGCCTGCGAATACACCGACACAGTCTGCTTATCCGATACCATCAGGAAATGGGAAGGAATACCGTATTCGTCGTCATCGTGATCATAGTCCGTCACGAAAGAGAAGGCGCCCAGCTTGGTCCCGTCTTCAAGTGCGTCCTGGCTGCCGAATGTCACTCTCATCGACAGGAGGTCGGATTCCTTGGTTACTGTGGAATACAGGGAGGAATTCCGCGTGTTCATGTTCGCCACAGCGTAGACATTGTATGTCTTTCCTTTGGCTGCGACCGTAAGCGGCTCCGTCGAATGGTGGCGCTGGTAGGCGAGATTTCCCGTAGATGCGTCGAAGACGAAGATGTCCAAGTCGTCGTGGATTGTCTCCCGCTCTTCTCGTGTCGGCGGGTTTTCCGGGTCATAAGTCCCGGCAGATTTCGTCTGCGCGTCCAGGGTCGAAACCGCGAACGACAGGACGGCCGTCTCCGGCCCTCCGGATACCGCCTCCCCCTCCTTACGGCATGATACCGCAAGGAGGAGCGGCAGAGCCGCTGCCAGTGAAAGGATGGACGATAGAGTTCTCATTTTCATGGCAGAAAAAGCTTTTAGAACGTGAAGATACCGCTTCCGGGAGTCGTCTCGCTGTTGTACGAACCGACGATGGAGCCGTCCGTCCAGTCAAGCACCGTGACGGAGAAGCTCGCGGTGGCCGTGGATACGTACTCATCCGGAGAACCGGAGCCGAGCCGTTTGAGCTCAATCCGGTTGATCAAGTAGGCAAGGTTCTCACCCATATTCTTGATCCCGAGCGGATAATAGTATCTCACACCGTTGATTTCGACGTCGACGACGACTTTGGTGATGTAGTCAAGAGCCATCTCGCTGCCCGCTTCCGGAGCATTGTTCGGGAAACCGTAAAGGTAGTACCCTGCTGCAGGCTCGGTCCAGCTTGCCGCGTTGGCGATGGAACCGGCCGCACCCTGGTTCACAAGGGCGTTCACGGTGGCGATGTCTGCGGAACGCGTGGCAGAAGGACCGCTGCGCCAGTAGGATGCCGCCGCCCAGGACGTGTTGCCCAGCGTACGGGTAACATTGTGAAGGTAGATGCCGTTCAGGGTGATGGCGCCGTAGGACAGCGGCAGGCTGTTCTTGACCTCCTTCACCTGGACACGGGATACGATTCGCTTCATCGTAATGGAACCGAGGTTCTTGTCCGTAGCGTCAACGTTCACATCCGCCACGGCACGCATGACGAATGCGTCACGAGTGGTTGCGTTCGAAGCGAAGGCCCATGCCACGGCGTTGTAGTCGTCGATAGTGCGGATGCCGTTCGCAAACGACGCCGGCATGTTCGCCGTAAAGACGACTTTCTTCTGTCCGCGCGAGACGGTGATGCTGCCGGACTGCGAGGTGGCGTTCGGAGTGTAATAGGCATACGCCTCGAGCTGCTTGTAAGCCGCCGAGGTCGTCTCGTTGTTGAACACGAAGACGTGGAGGTGCTTCATCGTCTCCTCGGCCGTCGTGGCCTCGGTCGTGGCTTTCGTTACGGGAGCCTCGCCGATCATGAAAGAAAGGACAGAATCTTCCACCCGGTTGATTTCTTCAATCTGGACGTTTTTGTTGCAACCGACGGTCATTGCCGTCATCAGGGTTGCAAGTGCGAAATAAATTTTCTTCATGATAATGAATATTTTTGTTTTTAAATTTTTTCAAGGGGTTCCGGACGGATGGTCGTTCCCGCCCGAAACCTTAATAAGTTATGTTTACTGTAAGCGGCTTATGTCCGCATCGCTGCGTCCTTTCGCCTTTGTTCCCGGACGGACGGTCAGGCCCGTCCGGAAGATAATTGTTAAACCTATTTATAACTAAAAAAACTATGAAGGTTCATGATAACGGTTTTGTTTATCTTAAAAGTCCACCGGAATGTCATCCTCCGCTCCGACCTTGTCGAGCCTGTATCTCTTTATCAGCTCGGAAATCTCCGGGTCGAGGTTTCCCCTGAACTTGTAGGACGGGTTCTTCTGGATACTCGACATGTACCTCTTGACTGCGGCCGTGCCGTTCCCCTTGCGGGCGTACACAAGGGCAAGCATGTAATCGACTTCGGCCGTCTCAGGGAGCTGTTCGAGGATGTCCTGCGCAGACACGTTATAATCCATCGCGCAGTAAGCGACGGCGAGATTGTAGTCCGGCGAGTACGGTCGGAGCTTCGTGATGGCCAGTTCGTAATCGCGGTCCTTCAGGGCCTCTACGCCGGCCATATAAGCGGTGTCGAGGACGGTCGAATGAATAGTGTCCTTGACCATGCCCCGGCGATGCATATGGAAGGTAAATTCCACGGTACGGAGGCGCGGATACAGGGTTTCGCGGACGTGCTTGTACCAAGGCCTCCCCTGCATCTGGCGCTCAAGGGCGTCGACGTCACCGATGGAGGAACGCATTTCCTTATAGTCCTGCTTGTCGGCGTCCGTAAGGGTTTCGTCCTTCTCGACGAGCTTGTCGAGCGGATCCCAGTTCTCAGCCCTGGAGGTCGACTGGAAGGTGATGTCGGCCGCCTTGTAGGCGCTGCTCATCTCGGAAGTCTTATAACTGTCGTCGACGCTTACTGCAAAACCGGCTTCCCGGCGCATCGAGTCGGCAACATGGCGCATATAGTCCTTAAAGTATCCCGTCACACTCTCCGCGCGGGCCTGGGCCAGCTTGGCATTCGTAATGATGCTTCCTTCCGGTGAACACGAGGCCAGGACGTTGATGGAATCCATCTCGAAGGTCTCGTTATCCAGCAGCCCATGGAGGTTCTTTTTGATCCGGGCGATCTCGGTCGCATTGTTCGACAGGTCAAGCTTCACTTCGGAACGCCCTTGCTCGAAATCCACCCAGCAGGCGGAGTTGGCCTCCACCTGGCGGTAGACGATCATTGAACGGTACTTGTTCCGTCCGTCCGTGAAGGATGAAAGGGACGATATGTAGAACGTGATCGGATCGGTCTGCGGAATGCTGTAGACCTTCTCCGGCCCTTCGAATATCTCTCCGGCCAGGGTTACGTCCGCGCGTTTCAGCTTCGGACGCGTGTTGATGGTCTGAACATATGCGTACGTCATGCCTCCGTCTGGATTGGTGATGATCGTGTCAAGACGCAAGCCTTCTGTCCGGATGGGGGCCTTGACGTACTTATGGAACATCTTGTCCTTGTTGCGGATCTTACGGCGGTTATATCTTACCCTCATCCAGTTCGTGTAGTGATCGATCGCCTGCTGGCCCGTAACGCCGAGATCGGATTCGAAAGTTTTGGGGTCGACCGTCTCCATGGAATTCTTGTATTTGGCCAGCGAGGGGATATTTCGTTCAATGAAGGTCTCCAGTAAATGCCTGTTAATGAAGACGGTTGTGTCTGTGATAATACTGTCAATATACTTCTGATACAGCTGATAACCACGGAGTTGGTCCTTGCGGTAATCCTTGCCCGTGACGTAAATCGGATCGAGGTCGGAGGTCTCTCCGAGGAGCGTCATCTGAGGATAGAACCGGAGCTGCCACTTTGAGTCGAGCATCTCCTTCGGAACGGTCACGTCGAACTTCAGGTCTATCTTCCCGTGACGCTCGGCGATGTTCCGGAAACGGGCCGTCACGACGGCGGCGTTGATGACGTCGTGGGCGACCATCTCGCCGTTCTCGTCCTTCACAGCGTCCATGACCGTCACCTGTTTCCCGAAGAATTCAAACGAGACGACGGAATCCTTCTTCGCCATCGCGTCGATGTCCAACTCCCCGTCCGGGCGGTAAGCATAGTCGTCGGCGATGTTGATGTCCGCTTTCATCTGCTGTTCCTGGAGCTGCTTTACTTTCTTCTGCGAGGCGCAGGAGAAAACCGCAAGGACGGCAGATACGGCGATAATAATTATCTTCGTGTCTTTTCTCATACCCCTTCCGTTCCGTTAGAAAATATATACGATTGAAACCAGGATGTCATTGGGCATCACGAAGAAACGCGTCCCGGAATCAACGGTGCGACCGCAGCGGGGGCAGTTGTACTGGTTGTATGACTCCACGCCAGCCCAGACTCCGACGCCGAATTCAATGTTCCAATGGCCGCTGATGAGATAGGTGTACCCTAACGCCACGCCGCCGCCGAACGCATCCGCCTCGGTGACATATTTGTCCCAGATACCTCCACGGTTATACTGCTGGTATTGGGCCTGCGCCTGGATAAACCATCCGGCATAATAATTCCAAAACCAGTATCTGGGGCCGAGGGACCAGGTGATGTTACGGTTCTGCATCTGGTTCTCAGGATCCCCGTTTGCGCGGAAGGTCCACGGGTTGTACTTGAACGTGCCCTCGATGCTCCAGTGCTGATGAACGGCGACGTCCGCACGAAGGTTCATCGTTCCGAGGGCGATATAGTCCGGAATGTTTGTCGAAAGGGCAAAGATGCCTTTCTTTACCTGAGCGGATGCGTCAGGGGCGATGACCCCTGCGAGAAGCAGCGCCGATACGGCGAATTTGATAATATTCTTCATATATGAAACTCTTTATTGCTTTTTAATTGAAAAGCTCCCGTTAGCCGGAACGGTACCCGTCCTGACAAACGACCGGTGGTCCGTAAAAGATTCGTCCACCGTTGCCGTAGCATTGAACGTATCGATGACGAATTCATACGGAAACGCTTTCTCCACTTTTGTGTAAACTGTGTCCTTTCCGATAGTCTGGCCTGTCGACTCCCAGGTCGAGCCGTATTCCTTCATGGCGACGATCCTGTCGTACGCTTCTTTGACGGATACCCTTATCCTGGCATGACCGCCTTCCGCAACGAGGGTTGCATAACCGGACGTGGAAGCGTTTTCCTTGTCGGTCGAACGGTGATACGTAATGATCTCGGGCTCTGTCGTCTCGTCCTTCCCCTCCGCTTCCGTACTGACGCAGTAGCCATAGTAACGCATACTCCAGCTCAGGTTGATCAGTCTGCCGGCGAGGGATGCATCGGAGAAACTGAACGTCAGGATGCCCGCATCGTGGGAGACACCGTAGGACACTTCACGGATCACATTAAACCTGTACTCGTAGGTATAGTCAATGACGCCCTTGACGGTGACCGTAACGGTAGCGTCGCCCATGGAGACGGCCGTGATGTTGAACCGGGTGTCGGATTCCTTCTCGACTGCAAGGACGGACACGTCGGAAGAGACCGCCAGAACGTCCTTTACGGTTGCGTTGTAAGGGCGGATGTCGATGGCGAGCCGATAGGTCTTCTTCTCTTTCATCTCCATCGGGCCCGTTATCGGGACGGCCTGTCCGCCCTCAGTGACCACCGATGCCGAGACGCCCTCGACCGGTATCCCGATGATGGATACCGTAAGGGTCTTCGTCACCGTTCTCCTGCCGTCTGACCGGGATACACTGACAAGGATGGAATGATCTCCCGCCGTAGCAAACGAGGCGGGTACCTGGAAGGTCTTGTTCTCTGACAACGACACTCCGGAAGACTGGACGGCACGGGTGCCGTCGACGCTGATCTCGACGTCGTAGGCCGTCCTGGCGTCGCCGCCCGTAAGGGCGACCGATACGAGTATCGGATTGCCTACCAGGAGACCGGACTGGACCGACGCGGAAATGTCGAACATGTAATCCTTCTCGGATGACGACAGGCAGGATATCTTCTGGGAGTCCGAATAGGTCTCGTTCCCGTTCGTAAGACTCATCGTTACCGTTGTCTCCCCTGTCGCCGTGACGGAGAAGGGAACCGAATATGTACGCGTTTTCTCGTTAAAGGTCTTCTGTCCGAACGATATGCAGTCTTTCTCGGAAGACGCGACTGTGAATTCCAGGTAGTCCGACGACGGTGAATAAGTGTATTCGAGCACTCCGGTCTCACCGATAAACAGATCCATGACGGATGGGTTGAACACGCGTCGTTCTTTCCCGGAGACGATGGAGGCTTCGTGGAAATCAAGCGACACCCCGCGCATCCATACTTCCGCCTCGAACGGTATCTGTTCGTCGGCTGCCGCCTTACGGCTCACGGTACCCTTGATGACATGTCTTCCGAACTCCGTGCAGGAGGAGAAGCTGCTGGCGAGGGAACGGGGCTTCTGTCCGGGGTAAAGGGGCGAAGCCGAACCTGCCTTTCCGTCGACCGTGAAATCCGCACGGTATTCCGCAAAATCGTCCCCTCCGTTCAATGATATCGTCGCGGACGGCAACGATATCACTCCGCCTGCCGACCGGATCCCGTGGATGGGATTCACGGTGACGGTCAGCGGAAGCGACGGCGTCTCCGGCTGGTCCGTCTTGCTCCCGCCAGGGAAGCAAGAGGAAGACACGGACAACGTAAAGAATATGGTTAATATGAGCCGTATTTTATTCATCCCTCAATTATTTCGTATAATAGACAAACCATTGTCTGCGGTCTACAGCGTAAAACCAGGGCTTGTTAGGCTTTCCTTTATATTCGTCGTTCCATTCCGGCCACTTATTAGCGTCCTGGAAAGATTGAGGATATAACGAGTCTTCGTTTTTATACCAGTTATATACCACACCACGAAAATCAACCATCTCTTCATTGTAGGTAATGTTCCTTACATCCGGGATGAATGACGTCCATGTCGACGACAGGTGCGGGCTAACGAGCTGGAGCTGGCAGATATCGCAGTAGAAACGGAGCCATGTGTTGTAGTCGTTCAATTTGTATCCGTTCACAAGGCTAAGGGAACTGACTCTCTCGCAGCTATGGAAGTTCCCGTCCGTCCACATCGGGTAATTGCTGAAATAGGCTGATACTTTCTGATCTTTATCGTCGCCAATCAAGATAAAATCCATGTATACGCCGGAAGCGTCATCCCAGTCTTTTTTCGCTTTCTTATAATAGTATTTCGACCATGAAAGCGAGGAGGCCTTGTTCACTCCGTACAGGTATGCGAACTGATTGTCACTGTTCCAGACTTGCGGGTATCCGGTGAAGCCGAAGTCGGCGGAAAAATTCATCGAAGGCTCACTGAGTGCATGCATAACCGATGATTTTACCGGGCCGTTATTGGACTCCCCTCCTTCCCATGTGCACAGGGTGGCAGTAGTGCTCCTCTCCACAGGCAGTCCCTGCCATACGCCCTGACCGTTATCACCGAATCTATCGTGAAACGTATATGCCTTGAAATCCGTTTCAAGGACAAGGACGGCACGGTGACGAACGATTACCGGGATGTCTTTATAGACAGAAGGATCAGCTACGGAACTAATCCGGACGGTCGCCTTGCAACCCTGCCCGTAGGCGTTCAACGAACCAAGGACGCGGACCTTCAGCGGCTCCGACGAGTCGATTGTGGCGGAGACCGGTTTTCCTTCCTCGAGGATCCTGACGGCGTAGCGCTGGTCGATGTTGGAGCCCTGGTCTGCGATGTTGATATATCCTGCGACGCCTCCTTTTACGGAAAGTTTTTCGACATCCGTCTGGATGGACGCCGGGGCGTCCTTTACTTTCATCGTGTAGGCTGCGCTGAGAATCTTATATGCACTTTCTCCTATATATCCCGTATCGACCGCTTTCAGCGACAGCCTTTCAACCGTCGTCGAGGATACTGTCACGGGATTGGCGGACTTGAATTCGATATAGCCCTCCGAAGATACTTCAAACTCCGACAGTTCGGTGTTTCCGACAACGAGCTGCCCGCCGTCTCCCGTTTCGGCGTCTACGGTTACGCCTCCGCTATAATTCGTCAGGCTGACAGACGGACGGTCGGTATAGATGCGGAAACGGAAATACTCCCCGTCCGTTACAGGATCCGTCAGTATCTCCAGTCTCGGAGTGAATTTCTTGAACGCGACATATTTGGAAGAAACGGTCTGGCTGCGTCCCGTGTCCTCGTCTTCGAAGGTAAAGAGCATCGTCTGGAGGTCCTTGTTCGTAACCTTGTCGAAAAGGACGTTCTTATCCAAGACAACGTTTTCAAAGGTCTTCTCCCACTTCCCGTCGACGAACGGGATGACGCTGCCGGGCAGGCCTGTCGCGTCGAAAGGCAGCTGGACCTTCGTAAGATGGAGCTTCGTGAAATTGGGGGCTTCGACAAGAAAATGGACCGCCTGCCCGTCCTCAAGATACACGTAATCGCCGCTCCAGGAAGGTTTCACTTCCTTCCCCGTCGGTTTGTCACCGTACAGCGTCATTGTGAGGTTCATCGTCGGGAACGCCTCGTAGACGCCCTCGAATGCTTTCTCGGCTCCCGTATCCGTATCCTTCACGACGAAAGACACCTTGCCCATGTGATATTTTGTGATTTCGACGGGTTCCTCCGTGGTGAGGGTCACCGCCGTGTTCGGCGTGCATGAGATTACCTCTCCCGAGCCGGCAGCCTTTGGCGTCCAGCCGTCGTCGCAGTAGTATGACCGGATCGAAAACGACGTATGGTTCGTCTTGACCTTGAACGAAAAGTGTTCCCCGTGGTTTATCGCGGTGGATTCGAGCGTTACGGAACACTCGAACACGTCCGCGTCCAATTCTTGATTGCAGGAGACAAGAGCCGGTCCCGCGATGACCGCGAGCGCACAATAAATGACAGAAAGAAAATTCCTATACATAAAGCACGAGCTTTGATTGGTTAGAAACCATACCGAAGACCGACAAGGACTTCCACGCCGAAGGTCTCGAGCGAGGTCCCGAACGTGACCGGAGCGCGCACGGCCGCTACGATGGCGGCCGGGAAATCCACGGGGAAGAATTCAATCTCTCCCCTGGGAGAGAGCCCGTAAAGGAAGGACGAGCGCCTGTATCCGGAATTGGCCACGGCGGAACGCACCTCGTCGGACAACTGATGGAACGGATCCATGACTTCAAACCCGAGGAAGGCGTCTCCACCTATATATATATTCAGGCTGCGGTTGGTTGTATTGTAGACACGATAGGTATATGTGAACGGAAATTCCGTCCTCAGGAAGCTTACGATGCCACCCGTATTGGTTTCCCTGCGGCAGCGGTTCATGACCGAAGTACCGAATGACCAGAACCCGTCCAGCTGGTAGGAGCCGACAAAGCACTCCGCGCCGACGGATGTGAAAGTGGTGCCGAAGTTCCCGGACAGGAACACTTGTTTGTAGGCCGTCCTTTGTGCATGCGCATTGTTGAGCGGAGCAACAACGGCAACGACAAAGAGTACGGAAATGATGAATTTCTTCATATAAATAACGTGTCTTTTTATGGAATCGGAAATTCCGTTTATCTCCTATTCCACCCGCAAAGGTAGAAAAATATTTTTTTAATTGCAACTTAATTTTGCATTTTAGGGTATGCGATGAAAAATTTTTTCGAGTTTCATTTGCAGACATACCGGACCGGAAATAACGTAAATAATTAATTTAAGCGCATTTGAAGCTATTTTTCGCCCAATTCCGAGATGCTCAAACCAGTAAAACTGTAAAATATTGTTAAAAAGTGTTAATTATTGTTGCATTGCGAAAAATATTTTTCATATATTTGCACCATGTTTGACTTGCGCACATATACGTTTCAGGGTATCCCCCGCATGATGGCGGCGACCTGCGCCGTCCTTTCCCTTCACTGTTCGTGGGGACAGACTCCCGTGGAGCGGCTGCGCCTCGAGAACATCAGGCTGCGCGCCCAGGTGGACTCCCTGCAACGCCAGGTGCGCGCCCTGCGCGACGCGGCCGCGATAGACCTGTGGGAAGGCCTTTCAGGCATCGAACGGGACGACGCCTTCGAGGAATACTCCGACGGATTCGGCCTGGGCGGCCTGAAAGTCTCCCCTGAAATGACCGAAAGGCTCCGCCGGTGTGTCCCGTGTATCACGCTCCCTTATACGGAAACCCTCGGCAAATACCTCGACTTCTATTCCGGGACGAAGCGGTCCTCGATGGCGTCCGTCCTTGGGCGCTATGACAGGTATGCATCCCTGTTCGCCGAGACGTTCCGCCGTTACGGCGTACCTGAAGAACTCGCGGGACTGTCGATCGTCGAGAGTGCCGTGAGCCCGAGAGCCCTGTCGAAGGCCGGCGCGTACGGCGCCTGGCAGCTCATGCCGGAAACGGCGCGCCAGTACGGGCTGCGGGTCGACGACTACGTGGACGAGAGGGCCGACATGAAGAAAGCCACCGAGGCGGCAGCAAGGTACCTCAGCGGGGCGTACAACTCCCTTGGCTCCTGGGGACTTGCGGTCCTGTCTTACAACTGCGGCGTCGGCGCCGTCCGGAAGGCGATCGTCAAGGCCGGCGGCAGCAAGGACCTCTGGAAGGTCATGGAATTCCTTCCTGATGAAACCCAGGGATACCTTCCCTCGCTTTTTGCCGCAAGGAACGTCCTGGTGAACCGTGATGAATTTGGGATAAAGGCGCGGCCATACAAGGTCCCGCGCACGGAAAGCGTCACGGTGTCCATGCAGACAACGCTCGGAGACATCGCCCGTAAGGCCGGGCTCGACGAAAAGCTGCTCCTCGACCTGAATCCCAAATACGCCGGAGGAAGGATCCCCGCCGGGGAGAACGAGATACTCCTGCCGGAAGGATATGCACAAAGGCTGCGCAGGGCGGCCGAAGGAAAAGACGATTAGACGTCCCTCTCCTTTCCCTTCGGGCTGTCCGCTGTGAAGCCCGAAAGGAAAGGCGAAGGACTTTTAAATAAAAGATTTTTTAAAAGATTGGGCTATATGGTAGACGAACTTCCAAAGATAAATCCCGCCGGGATCTACACGGCCACCAAGACGGCGAAAATACTCGGCATATCAAGGGTGTCCCTTTACAAGTACGACAAGCAGGGATCCATCAAGCACCTTATTGACAAGAATACCGGATACCGTAAGTATAAGGGTATACACATAATCGCATATTTCAACAAACGATATGTTTAATCATCAATTTCAAAAAACTATTTTTATCATGAAAAAGTATTTCATTCTCTTCGCAGCTGCGACTATCGTCCTGGCTGCCTTTTCCGCAACCGGATGCAAGAAAGATGACGGTCCCGATCCTGTCGAACCGTCCGTACTGCCCGTCCCGCCGATGGCCGATTACGCCGTCAAGGTGGACGTGACCACCCTGGAAACCCCGTACATCTCCTTCGAGGCGACCGAAGGCGGACGCTACATCGTCGGAAAAGCCGACGGTACGTACGCAACCGGCTCCTATACCTTCAGTGACGGCGTATATTCCCTGCAGAACTTCGGAAAGGTCGTCGTGAGCAAGACAAAGGCGGACAACACCGTCCTTTACCTTACCTTCATCCCTGACGGAGAAGGCGAAATCAAAGTCGAAGGGACGCCCGCGACACAGTCCACCGACGACTATACAAAAGAGCTCTGTCGCCTGTGGGAGATCAAAAAGACCCGAATCTCCCTGACGGACGCAGTCAATGTCGCCGCAGAATTCAACGGCTGCGACCTCAATGAAATCCAAGAGTTCATCACCCAGTACGTTGCCCTGAAGAAGAAAGTTCCGGCAGGAATGAAGGTTACCGGTGTGACGTTCACCTCCATGTCCACCTACATGATCGAATATACGGCCCATCCGGCAGATATCGGGGAATGGAACTGGGACAGTGTCTCCCATAGCTCCCTTAAGTATAAATGGAACAAGGAAGACATGGGATACGAATGGGAGAACGGCGCCGCAAAAATTGAATATGTCCAAGGACACCTTATTTTCTCCGGCAGCGTTGATCTCAAAAACAATGACAAAAATTACCACGTCACGGTCTATATGACCATGACCCCCAAGCAGTAAACATCATCAATGGCCAGGCGGGCCTGATCGCCTTCCTGGCTGCAACCGCCGTGAGGCGCAACCAGTTTTTAGTGTTATAAATTGCAAACGGCCCGGCGGGGAATCGCCCTGCCGGGTTTTCTTTTGAAACAAAAAATAAAATCATGCCTCTTTCTTATCCCCGTATTCTCCCCTTCACGACTCCTCTCGACAAAAGAGCGGCCTGTCTCATTCCCGAGACACGCACATGGCTTGAAAATGTCGTCTCTCAGACAAAAATCTCGATGCCATCAGAGAACGTCCTTGTCGTCGACTATCCTGAAAACCTGGTCGGACGTGTCAAATTCGTGAATATCGACGATTCCATCCTCCGAATAGACTTCTACAAGGATAAAGAGGACCTCCTCGGTTATTGCTTCTTCCCGGAAATCCCGTGGAACCGCAAGAATTTCTTCGGCAACGGACGCTGGAATAGCGGCGTCATCACCGGAAAGGACGGACACAAGGAGTTCCGGTGTAACCCCATTTCCTGACCGCCTATGGCAAAAAAGAAACTCGTCCTTCCGGTTCCCAAGGAACCGCCGAAATTGCACCAAGACTGCGTCCACGCATACGGACACTGTTACAGGGCCGCAGACGGAAGCCCTATCAGCTGCCGCTGCGACATCCATGGTGAGACCATGAAGGTCTGCCGTGAAACGGCCTGCAAGGACTGGGCGCCGCGCAGCACGCCTGTCCCTTTCGGCGAGCAGGTTCCCATAGGGCCTTCCGAGAACCGGCATCCCGAACTGATACCCCGCAAGGTGGTTCCCCTGTTCGCCCCCGAAGGAGACCCCAGGGAGCCCGTTCAGGTCGTCTGGGCCGATACACTCCCCCATAATGCCAGCCTTTATGGGGCTTATTGGAAAGCCCGCCAGGAAAGGGAGGCCGTTGAGGAAGCCGAAAGGAAAGCCGAGGAAGAACGTCAAAGGATTGCTATGACACAGCCCTGGAGGCTGGATAAATTAGGAAATATATGACTTTTTTAATCGAAACGAAACAACGGGAACCGGTTGATGATTTTACGTGGGAACTCATCCAGGCCAAGGAGTATAACGACTGGGCCGGGCACGGATCTTTCGACATCCGCCGCATAGACGACCCCAAAGACTTCGAGGATATCCCGTTCCCCGACGAAGACGAAAGTGTCCCCGTCGGTTCCATCGAATTCGTGAGCCGGTTCATGCAGATCCATTACCCCGAACGAGTAAGCTCGCTCTGCCCCCTGAATGTCCCGGAAGAACTTCGCCGATATGCCGGACGGGACGTCTGGGACATCTTCTCCCCGGAAGAAGCCGACCAGCTCGTCCCGGGCAACTACTTTGTCAAGGACATGAGTTCCCTGAAACACCCCGGCAACGGAATCGTCTTCTACGACGGCAGAGACCCGGATATCCTTGTCGGCAAACAGGTGTCGTCCATTGTACAAATGGATTCCGAGTGGAGGGTCTTCGTCTTCCACGATCAGATGCTCTGGCTGTCGAACTATGCCGGAGACCCCTTGTGTTTTCCTGACCGGAAAACAGTTCTCGAAATCGTCAAGGCTTTTAAGCCTTTCTCACCTGCCGCCTATACGCTGGACCTCTTCGTGAACTGCGAAGGAACTGCCATCGTCGAATGCCACCGGTTTTTCTCCTGCGGCCTGTACGGGTTCAGTGATCGGGCTCGGTATCCGTTCATGCTATCCCAGGCCTGGTTTGAGTTGCGTACGGGCGTTTCCGCCAAATAACACAATTTTTGCCTACTATGTTGATGCCTTTTGGACAATACAAGGATACCCCCGTCGGGGACCTGCCGCTCGGATATCTCCTTTGGCTGCGCAATAACGTCGAGATCCGTTCGGCGTCCCTTCTGGCCGCCCTGAGCGAAGCCTACGAGGCGCGTGTGGCGGAACGCGAGGCGCAGGAAAAGGCCATCCTTAAGGGACTCGACCCGTTGAGGCTCGCGGAGGTCACCATCGAGGACGTCTGGGAATGGTGGAAATACTTCGCCGAAGTCTTCCGCAGGCAATACTACGACGTCCAGCTTGAGCGTCCCGACAGTATCTCCTTTATGAGCCGCCGGTGGGAGCTGGGCTTATGGTGGATCTATGAACGACGTATCCAGATAACAAACCGGTACATACTCCCCTACGACAAGTTCCAAAATATACTCCTCCACGAAATGTGTCACCAGTATATCACCGACATGCGGATTCTTGACACGTCGTCGCACGGACGCCGGTGGCGAAACATAGCGGCCCGCATGGGGGCGGTCGCCGGCCATCATATCACAATCGTCGACGAAGGACTCTATGCGCCCTCGCCCCTTGAGAAGGGCGCAAAGAGCCTCGTCGTCTATCTGTCCGAAGATGAAGCCAGCCGTGAAGGGAGGTCCGTTGAGGAACTCGAAGCGACCTATGAGGGATTCCAGGATGACTGGCGAAGTGAGTTTATGTAGTTTTTTATGACACCTACCGAAAAAGATCTGATTGCGAAAGCAGCCTGTGATATCGCGACAGGTAACCATCTCCTCTATCATAGAAGCGAGGAAGAAATGGCGATGCTAAAAGAAGTGTGCGAAGCCTTGGATACCCCAGAAGAAGACCAAACGGCCCGGCAGAAGGATATCTGTGAGGAATACCGCCTGTGCACGGATTATGATTATTGGAAATCGAAACACCTCGACGAAGAAAAACCTTGAGATACTCCCCAGGGTGAAACGCCGCAGTATTCCCGCTTTATTTTATAAATCGAAAAAACACCTTTTATTTTCAATAAGTTATGAAAGCGAAAATTATCAGCAAAAACCCTTATGCTCCACAGCTGGAAGAAGGAGAAATCGTCTCTATAGTTCCCGGTATGGAAACTGATGCTGAAGGCATCTGGAACGTCCCCGCAGGCAAACTGTTCCTCTGTAAGAAGGAAGACGGCACGTTCGCCTATACAACTCCCCGCGACCTTCAGATCCTTCCCGATGCCAACGATGACGTTGACTGGGCCGCTTTTAGAAGGGAAACGGCAAAGGACATCCTTTGCGCCATGGTGGTGAGGACCGGCGGCGACGTCCACATGGAAAGATGTCTTTCGCTCGCCGACAAACTGATTGAAAAACTGAAAGAACACTGATATGAAAGAACTGATTTGTCCCAAGTGCGGCACGGCCTTCGCCGTTGACGAGACCGATTACGCCGCCATCGTGGCCCAGGTAAGGGGCGCCGAGTTTGACTCCGAACTCTCCCGCCGGATGAAAGATCTGGCCGCCCAGTATGACGCAGAAAAGCGCACTCTTGAGGCTACCCTTCAGCGTGATCACGACAGGGACCTCTCCGAAAAGGACGGCGAAATCGCCCGGCTCAAAGAGAAGGTCTCCTCCTTTGATGACCGCGTAAAGGCCGAAGTGAAGGCCGCCCTTGTCGACAAGGACAAAGAGGTCGCCGGCCTTAAAGCTGCCCTTGAGCAGAGCGAACAGCGTACCCATATCGCCGTCCTGGAACAGAAAAACCGGTTCGAGGAACTGTCCAGGGAGAAGGACGCGAAGATTGCCGACCTCGAGGCCGGCGCCAGGGTGGCGGCTGCCGAGGCGTCCCTTCGCGAAAAGGGCCTCCAGTCGGAATTCGAAGGACGACTGCAACTCGTCAAATCAGAAAGCGAATCCCGGGAACGCCTCCTCCAGGAGGAGGTGGAGCGCCTGAAGGACTTCAAGGTGCGCCTATCTACGAAGATGATCGGAGAAAGCCTCGAAGTCCACTGCAGCAATGTTTTTAACGGGGAGATGCGCCCTCTCTTTCCTGAAGCTTACTTCGAGAAAGACAACGATGCCTCCGATGGAAGCAAGGGGGACTTTATCTTCCGGGACTTCTCGGAAGGCGTCGAGTACGTCTCCATCATGTTCGAGATGAAAAATGAGATGGATGAGACGGCCTCCAAACACAAGAACGAGGACTTCTTCAAAAAACTGGACGCCGACCGCAGGGCCAAGGGGTGCGAATACGCCGTCCTGGTCTCCCTTCTGGAGCCTGACAGCGACCTCTACAACGGCGGTATCGTCGACGTGTCCTGGCGCTATCCCAAGATGTATGTCATCCGTCCCCAGTTTTTCAAGACGATGATAACCCTGCTGGTCAACGCCTCCAGGAACGCTGTCTCCTATAAGAAAGAACTCGACAGGGTCCGCCAACAGAACATCGACGTCACCAACTTCGAGAACCAGCTGCTCGCTTTCAAGGACGCCTTCGGGCGCAACTACCGTATCGCCAGCGAGAAGTTCCGCACGGCCATCGACGAGATTGACAAATCGATCGCCCATCTCCAGAAGATCAAAGAGGCCCTCGTCGGTTCCGAAAACCAGCTCCGCCTTGCCAACGACAAGGCCGACGAGCTCTCCATCAAGAAACTCACCCGGGGCAACCCCACCATGCAGCAGCGCTTCGACGAAGCGCGCCCTGGCGGATCCCCTACCGATAATCAATAACAGCGGATCATGAACAGAACACAAGCACTCGATCTCCTAACGAAGAAGATTCCTTCTTTCGGAAGAGTTTTTGAAGACGCTGGCTTGTTTGGCCCAACGGCTTGGTTATACAAGTCAAGCAACAATCTTCCCGATGTCATTCCGGAAAAATATCTTGAAGGCATTACCGTGAGCCGTGACGGCGTAGAGTATAAAACCGTTCTGGAAGGCTCTCTCGAAAGTGCCTATAGGAACGATATTCCGGAAGGGCGCCTTGTCAGATTATCTTACAGCCGCTACGGAAGTAATCCACATTTGTACGCAACCCTTGAAATTAGTGGCGTCGTCCTTCAAAGGAAGACCGAAAAGGGGTACTGCCAGACATTTGTATCTGGAGTGGATCTACTGGATCATCCCGAACTGGCAAATGCGAAAAGTACGTGGAAATTGGAACTCGGAAGAATCCTCCCGCAAGAAGAAGTGGAAGAGCATCCGAGAGACTGGGACGGTTATGTTCCCGGAAGCCGTACCATGAGATTCCTTGATGCGAAGGAAGTGCTTGCCACGGGCCTGTATGTCTCCTTGATGAAAATACAGGGACCGTTTTATGTGTTGTCCGACTATGGATACGTCTCGTCTTCCTCAATAAAGAAGAATCTTGTGATGTCCGTCTCCAGGGAAGGAGACGTATCGTTTTTCAACAAAGCGTTAATATTTCTAAACCAGCAAAACCATGCGTAATATTCTGCGACCCATTATCATTTCCGTATTGGCTGCCGTTTGTGCCGGCTCCTGCCGCAAAGGCGGCGAAGAGAGGCTTTCCTTCAGCGTCGACGTACACATCCTACCCGAAACAAAGAGTATCCTCATCGACGTCACCAAGAGCGGAGGCCCGGACGGCGTCTGTGTCGTCCGTCCGGAAATCTTCGTCATCAACCCGTCTGGAGGCGAGATGAGACGCATCGCCACTTCCCTCCTTTACGAGGGGAAAAACGCGACCGGCGCCGAGATCGAATTCTTTGACGGCCAGACCAGGACCTTCTCCGCGGAAAACCTGGTAACCGGCCATTACCTCCTGTATATGTCTTTCCTTATGAAGGACTTCTCCGCGTGCACGATAGAAACCGACCTCGTCGTGCCGGAAGGGTTCGACGGAGGCGGCAGCATCGAACCTACGCCCGAACCGGAAGCCGTACCGGCTCCTTCCGGAGTGACCTTTGCGGGCAGCGACGCTTCGTCCGTGAGGTTCACCTGGATTGCCATCACCGGGCTTTCCGATACACCGGTCTACGAGTGCTGCCTGTTCAAGGACGACCAGAAGGTCGCAGAAAAGACGGTCACCGCAAACGAAGCCTCCTTCACCGGTCTTGCGCCCCTAACTGAATACGGATTCGTCGTAAGGGCCGCCGTCGGCGACAACGCCGGGCCATGGGCAGAAAGAGTCCGTGGATACACAACAGACCTCCAACAAGAAAAATAGAAGTAGTATGCACATCAACATCACTTTCACCGGTATCGACAAAAAAACCGATATCGAAGAATTAAAGAGTATCCAGCAGGCTTATCCTCAAGTAGAATTCGGCCTGCTCGTTGCTTTGTCCCGCCAAGGAAACGAACCGCGATATCCCGACCTTCGGATCCTGAAGGACCTGAAAGGCGCCGGACTCAACCTCTCCTGCCACGTCTGCGGCACCCTGGCGAGGGACCTCGTCCGGACGGGAGACGCCACCGAACTCGACGCTTTCCTCGGTAAAGGACGCGGTCTCGGCCTTGGTCTTTTCCAACGCATCCAAATCAATGTTTCAAACATGGATTTCGAGCTCAAGCAGATTCCTTCGAACGGAAAATTTATCGTTCCCGAATCCATTAGGGAGGTGATTATCCAGCATCACCCCGGACGGCCCCTATCCTGGACTAGTGACAACGCCGGCGTTCCTATATCGGTCCTTTTCGACCCTTCCGGGGGTATGGGCCTCGGATGGCAAAAAATCGATATCCCCTACTACGCTAAAAATCTACGATGCGGTTTTGCCGGAGGAATCAACGCCTCCAATGTTGAGAAGTGGATCTGCACGCTCCAGAAAGAATCCCCCCGCGAAGACTTCTGGTTGGATATGGAAAGCGGCGTCCGGACCGATGACGTCTTCGACACCTGGAAAGTCCGCGATGTCCTGGATATCGTCTCCGGAATGGAACCGACAATCTTTTCCAAAGGTATGTCGAAGGAAGATTTCAGCCGCAGGTATTACGCGTTTTTTGACCGGAAGGATGAACTTAAAGAAGCGATCAAAAGGAACGACCTTGCCCGCGAAGCGTTTGTAGCCGCCTATGAGAAAGAAGCGTTCGATGCCAGCGATTACCACTTTGGGCAGAAAATCGAGGTCAAAGGAGAATCTCTCTATGTGACGGGTGCCTATGCGGACCTCCGCGGGAACGTGTTCCTGAAACTCAACCGCTCCAAGAAAGACGGCACGATGTCAAAGGTGCAGAAGTGGACCCTGCTTTCCCCGCAAATAAAATAGAAAAGGCTGTTTCAGCCCTCCGGAGACGCCGTCTTGATTTTGAACGGCGCTCCCCGGAGGGCTAAAATTCATCGAAATAAATGCTGACACAGGAAGAAATCAACGATATGCTTGAGCGCCTTTCCCGGACGCTCCGTGACATCGGGATCCCGATATCGGACTCCATCTGTCCGAAAGTGCGCCTTTCAAAGGCCCATTCCTTCTTCGGACAATGCATCCCGAAAGGGGCTCATAGAAGGATTCCCGAAGGATACGACTTCCTGATCGCCCTTTCCGTGTTCACGCTCGGAAACTCCTACAGGAGCGTCGAGAACACGCTCGTGCATGAACTCCTCCACACCTGTCCCGGGTGCCTGAACCACGGCCCGCAGTGGAAGGCCCACGCGGAAGTCGTCAAGAAAAGGCTCCACCTGGATATAAAAAGGGTCCACGGCGACAAGACACCGTCGGACATCGCCAATCTCAGGGCCGGAAGGAAAAAGTCTCCGTTCCGCTATATGGTTTACTGCCCGACCTGCGGGGCTTCGTGGAAATATAGAAAAGCCGGAAGAGTCGTCCGGTATGCCGACAAATGTACATGCGCGTGCGGATACGTCGGGATGAAGCTTAAAAATCTGTTTTGATTTATGTCAGATTTTATTTTCAACAATCTTCAAAAACTACTTTAGTTATGGATGTTTTTTTTCAACTTTGGCCAATGCGGAAAGGATAGATTCATGCTTGCCGTTCATGAAAAAACAATCGGTGGAGGTTCTCGTTGCATTTGGAAGACTACCTGCAAATGGCCGGAACGCACACCTATGAAGGTTCTTGAAGACAAGTTAAGAGCAAAAGCAAATAAACATGGATATTTTGAAACAACATATGGGACACTACATTGACGCAGACAAACTGCTTGCCGAGATAGAACAGGAGATTAGTATTTGTGAAAAGCAGCGGTCCGATGCGATTGAGATCGAATGTTATAACCTTGCAGATCACGCGTCGGCGAGAATTGGAGAGTTACACGTCATCCAGGAAACCATCGCCTCTCTCCAGCAGGAGCAGCCGGAGGTGGATTTGGTGGAGGAAATAACGAAATTTTTTAGTGAAAATCCAATTCCACACGAGCATATAACAGATTGGCCGCTACTTAAAAATACAGCGCTTCATTTCTTCAACCATGGCCTTAACGCAAGAAAGGATAAACTACCCGAAATTGAACTGGATAAGTTTACAGAGGAGATAAAGACTTTCCAGGGAAGATATAAACATCCCGAAATCGTATCAATAAAAGGTGCTATGGCGTTTATGGCAAGGCTGTTCTATCAGTATCCTAATGTAGCAAGGCAGTGGTATGATAATCTTCCAAAAGCAACAATGGATTAACGCAAGAAAGGAGGAATAAATATGACAAAAGAAGAAGCAATAGAAAACATTAAGTTAATAAGATTTAATGCTGCAATTACCAACGCAAACTCATTTAAGGAGGCATTAGATATGGCTATTGAAGCCCTTTCTCAGCAGCCCTCCCTTCCCTCCGATCTGGACGAGGCGGCAGAAGAATGGTGCAAAAGAAACAACAAGGGGATTGCTCTTTGTGCTGATAAGAAATCCCACTATCTGGTTGATGGAATAGATGCTTTCAAAGCCTGTGCAGAGTGGATGGCGGGGCAGGGCGTATCTATGCTGGGTAGGGTTGGCATATATGGTGTTGATGTGGAGAGTATTACAAAAGAACTCCGAGAAGCCGGGTTCAATCTTGGAGAAGAAATTATCCTACAAATCCGAAAGAAACAGTAACCATAGGGCGCGGAGTGAACCGCCTGCATACTACCACCGTTGCAGGTAGGGAAACATAAGAGCCGCGCCCTTTTTATTAAACAGGCGAAAGCCTAAAAGAGAAAGTGAATGGACATAATCAGAACAGAACATCCGGTCGCAAAGAAGCAGCACATCTGTTGTGTCTGCGGATGCCCGATTGAACCCGGGACGAAGTATTTCCTCCAGGTCAACACCTACGGCGGGTTCTGCGTTTTCAAAGGGCACGAAGAGTGCGTCGATTATGATGCGAATAGCCGCGACCCTTACGATGAAGGGAGTTACCCCGACAGAACAAAGTGCTGGGTGATTGACGACCTTACCGACATTCTTGGAACAAGGGAAACCGCTTTGGAGTTCCGGAAATCACACACCCTACACGAGTGCGTGAACTATATTCAAAAAGTTAAAAGAGAAAGAAGATGAGAAAGCAATTTGACATCAAGTACAGGCCCCAAATTGAAAGCGGAGAGTATAAAGTGGAAACAAGAGACGGAAGACGAGCGAGAATTATTTGCTGGGATGCAATAGGCCCGTTCCCCATAATCGGATTATTCCTTACCGATGATGGCGGAGAGACTACAACTCAGAACCGCCCAGACGGACGGTGGTGCGATGATTTGAATTACGAATCAGACTATGACCTTTTCATCGTCACGCCGGAAGAAGAAATGAGCGAGTTTGAGAAAGAGTATTGCCGACTCTACAAGGAAGGCTATGCTGATGGGCAAGCAGGCTCAGAGCAGCTTTCGGATGCTGTATTGAAGGCTTCTGCCTCCGAACTCCTTTCCCTTGCCCGTGAGCAGTTCATAAAAGACGGCTATATCATCAAGAAGAAAGCCTTTCATGATGCGGTAGAGAGTATTTCCGATAAGCATCTGGCAGAAATGTCAGTACAATACTCTGTCCACTGCAAGGTTGAAGATGGAACACGGCACGCTGTCCTGGACTGGTCTGAATTCCAAAAAGTTGCGCAGAAGTTTATTGACATAGGAAAGGCCGAAGCCGTATCGGATACCCCGAAAAGCAATTTTTAAAAAATATTATGATATATATAATTAACCCCGAAAACAACAAGCCCGTCACCATCGAGGAATGGCGAAAAGACGGGAACCCGACCAGAGCCCAGCTCCTCGCCATCGAGACGGAAGACGGACACCTGCTCATTATGAGCAAGAGTTACCTCCCCGGAGAGCACACCTTCGAGGAAGCCCAGAAAGCCTGCGCAGCCTTCCATCCACTGGAGAGTATCACCTTCAGGAGCCCAAGCCGCAAAGAGTGCATGGACATCTACGACGCCCGCTTCCAGGGCCTGGACGAGGCCATCAAGCTCACCGGAGGAAACTACGCCAAGAAAGGCTGCTACCACTGGACTGGAGATCGGGACACGGACCCGAACTACCCCTTCAACACCTGGTACTCCTACGGCTACATCGGCGACCTCAAATACAGCAACGTGTGCAACTTTAACCTGGCTCTCCCGGTCGCGGTGATTGGTAAGCCGGAACTCGACGAGGTTGCGAAGAAGATCGCTTACGACGTCTGCAAGGATCTGAAGGCAGGAGAAGAGAAAGACGTCATCGTTTATTATGCAATCTCGGCTGCGATAGCCGGGGCGAAATGGATGGCAGAAATCATGAAGGAGGACACGAAATGAAATACATTCCAGCAAAAAAATTGATTGCCGAGATAACACGAATATATAATGAGCATCAGTGCCGCTCTACAGAACGTTATGAAGATGGGATAGATGATGGCTATCATGACTGTTGTGATGAAATAGTCGCAGTCATCACGTCTCTCCAGCAGGAGCAGCCTGTCAACATGATCCAGTGGACCGGCAGCAATCTCCAAGAAGTCATTAACTTTACGGGTAAGAGTCCGAAGTTCGGCGAATGGTTCAAGTCCTGGGACGAGTTTGAGTCTTACGTCCACAGCCACGGCGACATTCTTAAGCTATTTCCCCGGCTTCGCCGTAGTTGGGGAGCATCCGCGCTGTGGAGCAAATCCTACTTCTGCGAAAGCGTCGGATATATATCGCAGAATACTGTACGACGATATATTGCCAACCAAAAGCTCAATAGATGACGGATTTGCTTTACGCTTTCATCTGCGGGTTAAAACGCCGCAGTATTCCCGCTTTATTTCATAATTATGGCGATTGCAAAAAAAAATAACAAAGGCAGAATAAAAAAGGATTTCTGGATCTAATCCAGCATTTCGCGGAATATCCAATACGGCTAAAGAATCCGAAGCCGTATCGGATATCCCGGAAAGCTAATTTTTTTTAAAAATATTATGAAAAAGAAATATCGCTACTGTGTCCGACTTGAGCTCTGTGAATCGGAGTTTTTTGACAACATTCTCGCAAACACCAAAAAGGAAGCCAAGGAAAAAGCCATCGAAAAATTCAAAAAACGCTGTTTAAAGGACAAAAATATCGATGTCTATATTTCTGACAAATCACCGAATTATTAATGTCTAAAGGCATTCTATTACTTTTTTGTTTAACAATCAATCTATTTTCAATCATGAAAGAAAAAGTAGATGCGATCTTTTCAAAGATCGAAGTCTTCAAGACCAATGCAACCGCATTTGTCGAGAAGGGCAACAAAGCCGCAGGCGCCCGCGCCCGCAAGGCATCCCTCGAACTGGCGAAACTCTTCAAGGAGTTCCGCCAGGAAAGCGTTGAGGCGAAATAATAGCCCGACCGCGTCATTACGCCCTTCCGGTTCAGTATGGCACCGGAAGGGCTTTTATGGAAACAATCAAAACAATTCTGAATATGAAACATCTAATCAAAGCATTCCTCTTCGCGGCGGTCCTGTCCTTCACCGTATCGTGCAACTCCCAGGACGACTACTACATTAATATCCCCGACATGGCGACCCTTGATGTCCCGTGGTCGGGTTTCAACGGTACGGTCCCGCTTGAAACGAACTTCAACTGGTCAGCCCAGGTCGTCGGCGACGCCCAGGTGCACATCTATCCAGAGAAAGGTGAACCCGGTACCCTTCCGGCTATCGTCGTCAAGGAGAACGTTACCGGAACTCCCCTGACGGCCACCGTCGTCTTCAAGTCCGAATGCAACTGCACTGATCTTTCGGCCGTAATCAACATCAAACAGGGCGTCCTTACGGAAATCGAACACGGAGGATATTCCTACAAGGTCAAACGCCTCAAGGACGGCCGATACTGGTTTGTAGAGAACCTGCGATACGTCCCAGAAGGCAAGTCGGCCTCCTTGAAACTAGACGGAATCGCGAACGGCGTGTGGTATCCTATTGACTCCAAACTGAAAACCGTCACCGACAACGCCGACACCGTCGCCAGAAAAGGTCTCCTGTACAACGTTGAAGCAGCCCTCGGGGTCGCCCCGGGAACCCTTACCGTTGACAACGCCAAGAACTATGAGGGTGCCAGGGGCCTGTGCCCGCAAGGGTGGCATATCCCGACCCTCGACGAAGTGTCCGCCCTCGTCGGCCGCGTAGCGGGGTCCGACTATGACGGCAACAAGAACCCCAAGAAAGATGCTCCCTATTACTCCAAAACCGACGGGATGGCCCTACTTTCACTTGCGAAGGCAGACGGATTCAACATCTGGCCTGAACTGGGATACCTAAACGTCAGCGAAAAGGCCACATCCGCAACCCCTATCGCAGTGATGTCCTATATCCTTTCATCGACGGCCGTACCGCGCACCGACGGGAAACTCACCCAGTTCTACGCCATCATGCCCGCAAAGACTAGCGGAGGGACCTGCAACGGAGCCCTTCACAACTACCGCGGAGGCGCCGTTGTGCGATGCATCAAAGACCTCTAACCAGTTTCATTTCCGCCAAGGCCTGACCGCCCCGGCGGGGACCATGGGCACGGCAAGACTGCGGTTCCCGCAAGTCTATTATAAATCAAGCATCCCTTTCTATTATTTTTTGCCGTGCCCTTTCTTTTTTTAAAAAAAAACTATCAGTCATGCGAAAGTTTATATCCCTCCTTCTTCTCCTTCTCCCCTTGCAGGCCTTCTCACAAGGATGGCCCGAACTGCCCGCCACGAAGCCCGGCCTCACGGTGGTCACCCATAAGGCAACCCTCGGCGGACACAATATGCGCTCTTTCACGGTAGGCTATGACAGGGACCTCAGGGTCGCCCTTTGGGTAGCCTATCCGCTTAATGCCTCGCTTATCGGCGAAGGATCCCGCGGCGAAGGCTGGCATCCGTCGGAGCTCCTTCCGGAAAAGGACCAGGCCATCCTGTATAAGGGATTCTTCTATGGCAGCAACTACGACCGCGGACACCAGATCCCATCGGCCGACAGGCTCGACCCGCAGGCGAACGACCAGACTTTCACCTTCATCAATGCCACGCCGCAGCTGCACGACTTCAACGGCGGCATCTGGGCCGAGCTCGAGAAAGTGGTCCGAACGTGGGCCAAGCGTTCAGACACACTCTATGTCGTCACGGGGATCATCCCCGGAAAGGAAACCATCAACGACAACAAAGGAAATCCCGTGAACATCCCGTCGGCTTACTGGAAGGCCGTCCTCCGTAGGAATACGGACAAGACGGGCAGGGTGCACTGGTCATCGTGCGCAGTCCTGCTTCCACACAGGGTATTCAACAAAGGCACCTGGCAGGAAAACCTCGCATTCTTCCGAGAACAGGCCGTCACCATCGGGAACCTTGAGGAGCTCCTGGGGTATCGGCTATTCAAGGATTCCGAGAAGGTCGACCGCCAGACGGACCCCGCAAGGGAAGCCTGGTGGTGGAAATGAGGCAAGACCATGAGCAACAAATACAAAGATATAGGAAGGATGAAAATGAGGATGACCAAACGCTGGATCGTGTTGATCGACGGCGAGGAGTTCCCTTTCACCTCCCTGAAAATCGCGGAGCTATCTGCACGGGCCGCCCTGGGGAGCGGCGCAGACACCAAATTAATTGAAGAAACGGTCATGGTGTTCAAAAGACCCGTCAATGCCTTTCTCAAACAAGATTCGTTCAGAATAGACATATCCAATAGACTTATGGGTGATATTATCCCGTCTAAAGACCAGGAGCATCCGTGACACCAGGAATTTTTCCTGGTTCAACCTGTCTCTGATAAATTCAACAACCCACCAAGCAGGTCCAGAGAGATATAACTCAAAAGAACAAAGAAAAGAAGAAACCGAATCCGCATCTCAGAAGGTCTCAATCAGTGAACCTTCAGAGATGCGGATTCAGTTTACGAAAAAAAAGAGTTCTGAAAGGTTTCTCTTAAAAAACCAACCATTATGCAGAAATCGCCCGCTTACAGCGTCGTCGCCACAGGTGGCGACCTCGCCTCCAGGGCCCGCCTATGCGGGGCTCTTCTCGTCTATGCCGGAGGGCTCGTCACGGGATTCCGAAAGGACGTCCGAAAGGAGACCTTCTCGTTCCGCTACCGAAGCGACGCTCGGACGGCTATCCTCAGGGTGGTCGTTGCCGTCACCGGAAAAAGACCGGACAATCCCGACAAAGCGATATTTAACGGCGCCACACTGGAAATTTTGAAGGCCAAAGCCTCCTAACCGTTCCTGGACCTCTCCCTGTCGGGTCTTCAACAGTGAACCCGACAGGAAGAGATCCTGTCGACTATTCTTGAACAAATTCTTTATGAGTGTAAAAATTCTTAAGGCCTCTGCCGGATCCGGCAAGACCTTCGCCCTCACGGGTGAGTACCTCCGCCTGCTGCTCGGCAGCGACAATCCCTTCGCCTACCGCCACATCCTCGCCATCACTTTCACCAACAAGGCTACCGAGGAGATGAAACGACGGATCATCACTGAAATACACCGCCTCGCGACCAATCCTTCGGACTCCCCTTACCTGTCCTCCCTGGTCCCCTCGGCGGCGCCCACCGTGGATTCCCTCAAGGAACGCGCCGGGAAAGCCCTGAAAGGCATCCTTAAAGACTACTCATCCTTTGCGATCTCCACCATAGACGCCTTCTTCCAGAAGACCCTCCGTTCGTTCGCCCACGAGGCGGGCCGGAGCGGCGGCTGGGAGATGGACCTCGATCTTGACCTTCTCGTGGACCGGGCCGTGACCCGGTTCCTCGACACGCTCGGCGACGAAGGCAACGAAAAGACGCTCGAATGGATTGTCAAGGGCGTAAAGAAAGACCTTGACACCACGGGGAAACTCGGTCTCGACCGACGTCTGAAAGAGCTCCTCTACGGCCTTATCGATCCGCGTTCATCGGAAACCACCCCCTCGCAGGAAACCCTTTCCGATATTCGGAACGCATGTGAGACGGCCATCTCGTCTTTCACCGAGCAGGTGTCCCATGCCACATCCGAAGTCCTGGAAGCGTTGTCCGGAACAGGTATCGCCCCGGAGGATTTCAACAGGGGATTCCTCAAAGCCGTCTACGACTATACAGACGTCTCCGCGCACAGCCCCATCAAATCCCCCACTCCTTCGTTCATCGCCAAGGCGTCGGACCAGGGACAGTGGTTCCCCAAGACGAAAGCATGGATGCTCAACTCGGTGGCAGGAATTATCGATGCACCCCTGCAACGCTTCTGTGACATGTGGGCGGAGCCTTACCGCTCCTATGCCACCGCCATCGCCATCTGCCAACAGGTGAGCGCCCTCGGCGTGGCATCCCAGCTGCGTGATGCCTTCCGGGAGGTGCAAGAGGACGAAGGAGTCCTCTCCTTCTCGGAAAGCAACCGGATCCTCCGCGACATCATCGATTCGACAGACGCTCCCTTCATATACGAAAAGATCGGCGTGAGGTTCGAAGACTACCTCCTGGACGAATTCCAAGACACGTCCGACGGACAATGGCGGAACCTGCTGCCGCTCCTGAAGAACGCCGACGCGAACGGCGGCCAGGTTCTCACCGTCGGCGACGTCAAGCAGTCCATCTACCGCTGGAGGGGTTCCGACTGGTCGCTTCTCGGCAAAGGCGTCCAGCAGGTCTTCCCGCGCGCCGAGGTGAAGACCCTCGACAGCAACTGGCGATCCTGCCGCAGCGTCGTCGAGTTCAACAACGCCTTCTTCCCCTATGCTGCGCGCCAGGCCGACCAGCTCGGCGGGGTGAGCCCCGACGAGGAGGACAGCGTAAGCGCCATCTACGGCGAATGCGCCCAGCAGGTGCGCCGGACGGAAGACGCGAGCGGATGCGTCCGGCTCCTCTTCGAGGAGAATGCCGCCGCGCAGATGGACTCCCTCGTCAACACCGTCCGCGACGCCCTCGCAAGAAAAGCGGCCTATCGCGACATAGCCATCCTCGTACGCGGCAACGCCGACGGGACGTTCGTGGCCGAACGCCTCGCACGCGAAGGCATACCGTGCCTTTCGGACGAAGCCCTGCACGTCAAAGGCTCGGTCACCGTACGGACAGTCGTCTCCCGGCTGCACCTGACGGCCAATCCGGGCGCCGAAGGCGACCCGGGAGCGTTCCTCGCCCTCGAGGCGGGGCTGCAGGCAGCAGGTTCGTACCACTCGCTCGCCTCGCTCGCCGAAGAGACGATCGCCCTTTTCGGACAGATCCGCCCGGACATCGTCTATTCCGAGACGCCGTTCGTACAGGCGTTCATGGACCAACTTCGCGACTGGACAAGGAAACACGGAGAGAACCTCGGCGGATTCCTCCGCGACTGGGCGGACATGGACCCGAAGATACAGTCTCCAGAAGGCATCAACGCCGTGAGGATCCTGACAATCCACAAGGCGAAAGGACTCGAATGGCCAGTGGTCATCCTCCCCTTCGCAGACAAGATCGGTTTCTTCAGGCCGACCAACCTGTGGTGCTCCCCTGAGGCGGCACGGGGAACAGCCCTCGATGCAGCAGCTTCACTGTCCTTCAATGTCTCCCTGTCCGATGCCGCCGTCGACAGCTTCTTCGGGAAAGCCTACGAACAGGAACGGCGATCCCAGGCCGTCGACAACATGAACGTCCTGTACGTCGCCCTCACGCGCGCACGGCGCGAACTGACGGTCCTGGCCAACAAACCGGCCAAGGCTATCTCACAGGCGGTCGCCGACGGAGCAGCCGTTCCGGCGAAGAACCTCTCCCACCTGCTGTTTGCCTTCGCCGGCGGACAGAACGCCATGTACGGAGAACCTGCTGAATTCCCGTCCGCGACGACAGGAGATACCCTCTCGGCGCCCATCGTCAACGACTATCCTTGCCGAAGCGGAGCGCTGGGACGCATCACCCTTGCCAACACGGATGCCAACGATTTCTTCCGCACAGAACAAACGGAAGAACAAGAATCCGAAGCCTGAAAACAAAAACAAAAAATAAGTATCATGAAAATCCACATTGCCACCATCATCGAAAAGATGTCCGACGGAGAAATGTATTTTACGACCTTCTGCGCCACGACTTACCAGAACCTCGCGAAAAAAGTCGAAGACTCACTGTCAAGAGAAGAAAAGGACCGGGACATCACCATCGTAAGAAGCACCCCGGAAATTCTCCTGGCATGCGAGAAAGGAAACCAGTACAAACGCCCATATACAATGCCCAACGAGGAAGATCGCGACAACGAGTTCTACCTTTCCACGACTGTCGAGGAAATCTGATGCACAGGACTCCTTTTTCCGAAGCCCCTCGATAATGAGGGCTCCGGAAAAAGGAGTCCCGTATCTTGAATAATCACACATGAAACCATTTCTAACACAAGTCGCCGGACATTACGCCGGCAAGGACCTGACACGTACTCTTTTCGTCTTACCCACCCGGCGCGCCGGACTGTATTTCGAAAAGGACCTACGCGAGACGCAGCAAGGTCCGTTTTTCTCCTCATGCCACAGGATGTCTTTCAACGACTTCGCCTTCGCCCTTGACGGGCACAAGGCGGCCGACCGCGTAACGCTCCTCATGGTCCTCCACCACTGCTGGATGCAGGTCGGAGGACGGAACCAGGACCTCGAGTCGTTCATCGGACTCGGAGAAACCATCCTCCAGGACTTCAATAACATCGACCGCTACGCTCTTCCGGCAAAGAACGTATTCGTGACTACGGCCGACATCCGTAACATGATGCGCGACCCGATGGAATACCTCACCCCCGTCCAGGCAAAAGCCCTTGAACGCCTCGCCGGACATGACGGCGGGATGATGCAGGAACGCTTCCACATGATATGGGACCTCCTGTATCCACTGTACAAAGAATTCCATCAGTATCTCATCGAGAACGACCTTCGTACCGAAGGCCTGGCCGTCCGTGAAGCGGCCGCCGTCGCCGCCCGCCCGGACGGCCTCGCCGAAGCGTTCCCGTCCACCGACAAGGTCGTCTTCATCGGTTTTTCTAATCCGGACCCTTCCCAAAAGGCCGTGATGAAAGCCATCCATGACCGCGGTATGGCCGAGTTCGTCTGGGAATCGCCGGAAGATGCGCCCGACGGACTACCGACAACGTTCGCCCCTAATGCATCGCACCGGGAATGGCCGGATGTGCGGGTCATCGCAGTCCCGTCGTTCACGGCTCAGGCGAAACTCGCTGACCATATCCTCCGTCAATGTGACGGGGAAAGCGAACGGACGGCATTCATCCTCCCGGACGACGGCCTTCTGCCGCCGCTGCTGTCGGCTCTGCCGGAAGAGGTACAAGTGAACGTCACCATGGGGTACCCCCTGCACCGAAGCGCCGTCGCCTCCCTCCTTCGAAGCGCCTCAGAAACACAACTCGGCGCAAGGACAGTCGACGGCATGCTATACTTCCACCACAAGGCAACTTCGGACCTGCTCCGCAATCCCCTGCTCCACGGCGTACTCGACATGGAGGCAAGAGCAGCGGCGGCCGACGTGCTCAAGGACGCCAAGGCGGATATCCCGTCAACGGACATCGCCAGAGGTCCCGTCCTTTCGAAAGTGTTCCAAGACGTCATCGCGGGCCGTGCCGACGATGCCGCCGTATGCGGCGACCTCGCACGATACCTCCAAGATATCATCATGACGATCGGACGACGTCTCGGCGACAGCGACGACGAGACAATGGAGAAAATCATCTCGAAACGCTGTCACGAAATCATCGGACAGCTGGCTGAGAAAAACCTCCCGCTACGTCCCGCCGCATGGCTTTCGCTCCTGTGGAAGCTTATAAGAACGGACACCGTTCCGTTTGACGGCGAGCCGCTTCGAGGTATCCAGGTCATGGGCACTCTGGAGGCTCGGCTTCTCGGGTTCCGGAACATCGCCATCCTCGGTGCCAACGACGATACCTTTCCGGGCAAAAGCGCGGAAAAAAGCATCATTCCGGTCGAAGTGCGCAACGCCTACGGCCTCCCGACGCCGCAGAGCGTCGCCGAAGACAGACAAAGACTCTTCTACCGGCTTATCCGCGGCGCAGAGAAGGTATGGCTGACCTATGACAGCCGTACCGAAGGAATCCAGTCCGGAGAAGAAACGCGGTTCGTTAAACAGCTCGAATACCTCTATAACGTACCGGTCAAACGGTTCAGTGCCGCCGCACCGATGAACCCCGTCAACCACTACGGCTTCATCGGGAAAACCCCGGAAGATATCCAGGCCCTGCGCGAAGGGCACCTGTCGGCTTCCGCCCTGCAGGATTACCTCGTTTGCCCCGCCAAGTTCTACTACCAGAGCGTCAAAGGACTACGCGAGAACAACGCCGCCTCGGACGACCTCGACGCCGCCATGCTCGGTACGGCTTTCCACCGCGTCATGGAAGGGCTTTACAGGGGACGGACGACAGTCACCCGCACAGACGTCCAGGCTCTCATAAACAACGAAGACGACCTTCGGGTTCGTATCAAGGACGCTATCCGTGAACAAACCCGTTCGGCAACTCTCCAGGGACGGAATATCGTAATGGAAGAAGTGATCCTCCAATATGTCAAAGCGGCCCTGCGGACAGATCTTCAAGCCATGACGAACCACCGGACCGATTCGATGCGAATCATCGGACTCGAACGCAGCGTCCGAAAAGAAATCGACGGTTTTCCGTTCATCGGATTCATCGACAGGGTCGATACTTTCGGAGACGGCAAGGTCCGGATTGTCGACTATAAAACTGGACACGTCGAAGACGACGACATCCTCATCAACGACGCCAACGCACAGAAAGTATGTGAGAAACTCTTCGGAGAATCCAATTACGGCCGGCCGAAGATCGCCCTCCAGCTCTACCTGTACGACGAAATGGCACGAGAAGGCATCGTCAGGGACAACGAAACGATCGTCAACAGCATTTACTCCACGGCAAGGATGCTCACGCGTCCCCTACCCGATGTCCCGGAAAGCCCGGCTTTCCGAGCCGCAGCAACCGATGGGGTACATGCCCTTCTGTCGCAAATCTCCGACATCAACACTCCCTGGATGCGTACTGAAGACAACACTTCGTGCCAATGGTGTCCGTTCAAGGACATCTGCGGGCGATGACGGAATTCTCGTCCTTTGCAGGCGGCCCCGTCCGGTGAAGCCGCCTGCAATGGGCGGGAATTCTCTTATTATTCAGCGAAGACTACTTCTCAGTCTTCTTGCGGATGCCCGCAATTAGTCGAACACCCTTTCCCGGAGACGAATGGCATCGTTCGTCTCCTTTTCTTTTTTTTCGATATGAAAAAACGTCTCCATCGTCCGCTTCGCGCCGGGGGGTCTCCAGTAGGCCCCGCCGCCGAGCGGACGGTGGAGCGTGTTTAAAAGAAATAAAATGAAATTCACCATCAATTCGACATCGTTTTCGAATGTCATTAATGCCGCGCTGAGAGTGATACCGAAAGGATCGCTCATGCCGATCCTTGACAACGTGCTGCTCGAAGCAGAGAGCGAGTCCGTCTGCGTCACCGCATCCGACTCGCAGTCGACGCTGCGCGTTACGGTGAAAGGGACAGGCGGCCTCCGGGTCGACCGGCCCGGACGGGCCTGCGTCCCGGCGAAAATCTTCGCGGAAATCCTCCGCACCGTGCCGGCCGGACCTGTGGATATCTCACTCAACAAAGACGGCACCCAACTGTATGTCTCCTGGAATGAAGGATCGCAGAGCATGCTCCCGTCCTTCGACGTCGACGAGTACCCCGTCCACGCGGAACCGGAAGCCTGTACGAACGAGATGACGATAAACGCCGGGGCCCTCCTGACCGCACTCGGACACGCCATCCCCGTCACGAAGGAAGACCCGATCCGCCCCGCCATGGGATGCGTCCTCCTTGACGGGAAAGGCACCGTCGCCGCCACGGACTCCCATCTGCTCCTGTGCGAAGACGTGCCCTTCAACGTAGCCGGCCAGTCCGACAACGATGCACGGTTCCTTCTTGAAAAATCCGATGCGGAAGTCCTCAAGAGCCTGCTCGGCGCCACGGACAGAGGCGAGACCGTCACCCTCCGCTTCGATGCCGCGCAAGGCGTCTTTACGTTCGACGGAATGACACTCCTCGTAAGGACCGTCGCACAGAAATATCCTGATTACCGCGCAGTCATCCCTTCCGGAGCCCCGACAATGGTCACCGTCGGAAGAAACGTCCTCGTCGCAGCCCTCCGGCGGACCGCCCTCAGTGCCGACGGATCGGGAGTCGTCAAGCTTGACGTCCCGGCTGGAGGAGCCGCACTGAAAATGAATGCGGAGGACGCCGCCATGAACATCAAGGGTGAAGAAACGGTTCCCTGCTCGGTCGAAGGAGAGGCCGCCGGCGTCGGTTTCAAAGCAGGACGACTCGTGGAAATCCTCTCCACCCTCTCCTGCGACAGAATGAACGTCCTGATCTCGGGACCCAGGAAAGCGGCTCTTTTGAGTCCGTCCGAAGATGAATTCGAAAACGAACCGGTCAAGCTGGTCGCCATGCCGGTTAAAGTAAACTAAAAAAAACAAAATATGGATAAGAAAGAAAACAATACTCCGGTGGCGAAAAAAAGTGACGTAAATGCCACTTCGTCCATCCGGGAACAGCTCGCACAAGTCCAGAAAGAACTCCATGTCCCGAAAGATCTCGAGACGGAAGACGGCTCGTTCAAATTCCGTTCCGCCGAGAAAATTATCGCGAAGGCGAAGGAACACCTCGAACGGCTCGGCCTTGTCTTTTTCTTTAGTGACCGTCCCGTATGCGTCGGACAATGGAACTACGTCGAAACCACCCTTACGCTCATGAACACCTCCGGGGAGAGCATAAGTGTCACAGCATGTGCGCGCGAACACCTGGCGGAAGCCGGGATGAGCGCCGCCCAGATAACCGGCAGCGCCTCCTCCTATGCCCGTAAGACCGCCCTGTGCGGACTGTTCGCCATCGATGATGCCAGAACGAAACCGGTTGAAGATCCGGACATGCGCCAGCATTACCCGCTCAACGCGGCACCCGCACCGGCAGCTCCGGCTAAAGTTCACCTTGTGCCCGGAACGGACGAATGGAAACGCATCGTCGTCTCTGTGAGCCAGAGCCCGGACGGTCCGGAGACTGTCCGAACGAACATCCTTGCCTATTATGACGTGCCCGATTCGGCCGTCAACCAGCTTCTGAAGGAAGCCGGGAAGGTTTGACGCTGAGAATCCTCCATCCTGGCCAGGCATGCCCGAACCAGGATGGAAAAATATAACCCAAGCCGCCGCCGGCGGCATTAAAATTCATTTTCCATGCAAACTATTTTTACCCCGACCGTAACCGCTTCACGCGGATACCATATCGAAAGATTCCCTACGCGCGAAGCCTGGCTAAGGGCCCGACGCGACGGCATCGGCTCCTCGGAAGTCGGAGCCATCGCCGGCGTCAACCCCTATGACAGCCCGCTGACCGTCTGGAGACGGCACCGGGAAGGCGGTGAAGGGGGAAAGGCCGAGACGCGCCTGATGATGATGGGCCATTATCTTGAGCCCATGGCGGCACAGCTCTTCGCCGACCTGACCGGCAACTATGTCGATAAGGAATCCGAAGGAGACTGGCTTGCCGTCGACGACAAGATGCCCTGGCTGAGGACATCCCCGGACCGCATCTGGTGGCCCGCCGGAATCCCCGAGCAGGAAAGAACGGCAGACAATGCACGCATCCTTGAGTGCAAGAGCGTGGGAGAAGACATAGAGGACGGCAACGTCCCTCGGCACTGGTTCTGCCAGGTACAGTACCAGATGGGTGTCATGAGGCTGAAGGAGGCCTGTATCGTCTGGCTCAACCGAACGAACGGCAACTGCGGATTTATCTACGTGAGCTTTAACGCAAACCTCTGGGAGACGATGAAGGGATGGCTTACCGGTTTCTGGAAAGAGAACATCCTTGGCGGAAAACGTCCCGAGATATCCTGCGGCTCGGACGCCCAGTCGATCTGGGGTCGACAGAAAGAAACGCCCTGCAAGGTTGTCGCGGATGAGGATATCATGGAGAGAATCCTTCGGTGGCACGAAACGGAACGCATCAGGGAAGACACCTCCGGCGCCGTCAAGATGGCCCTAAGGGAGGCCGGCGAACTGGTCGATATGAAAGGAAACACGCTTGCTACATGGAAGGCCGGAAAGGACGGCGTCCGCAGGCTGAGGATTGTCGGAAAGAAACCGGACGTTTAGAGAGGAGTTAATCCCCGATCAGTTTTTTCGTCAAGAAGGTGTTCTGCTCTTGGAGAGAAGCGATCTGCCTCTGCATCTGGCGTATCTGTTCATCCTTCACCGAAAGCTGTTTCTCCAACATGGCGACAGACGAAAAGTCACCCTCGTGGATCGTGATGTTTTCCCCGGTGTAAGTGTCGCCGGAAATGTCGGCGTTGTTGACTGTCTTGTTTGCCTGAACCGATGTCGACGATATTTTGGTTCCTCGAAAGACGTATTCTGCCGAAACTCCTTTGAAAGTAGAGAAAATTTTCTCGAATGCCAGCGATGTCAGCCCGGTACCGTTCCGAAACGCTTTCTGTAATGACGCGTTTGAAAGACCGGCTTTTTTCTCTACGTCGCCCGCGCTGATGCGCCTTTCTTCAAAATACTCGCGCAAACGCAATGTCGACAAACAGGGTGAAGAATTCTTCATGACCTAACACTGAAATCAACGACAAAAGGAAAATTATCTAAAAAATGTAGATTTTTTTCTTTTTAATTAGATTTTTTTCTACCTTTGCTCTCGCACAAAAATAAAAATATTTTTTTAATTATTTTTTGCAATTTTTAATTTTTCCACAGATGGATAATACTGATCAAACAAAAACAGCCGAGCAGCTCTCGCTCGTGAACACGGTCCTTGACCATATCCGTGAGGTCCGCAAACAAATTGATGCCCTCGAAGCAAAGGCCTATGAACACATTCATGACCTGCTGGAAAACAAGGGGAAAGTCGTATTCCGCTTCAATGAGGACGAATGTCCCCTGAAGGACGTCCCCGACGACAAGAAGATCTATGCCGCCGCCGTCATGGGCAGCCGCGTCGTCCATGTCGTCATCGACGGCGAGTGCCGTACCGAAGACGGTTCCATCCTTTCCGTGTATGTCAAGGGTGGACAGGTCCTGGTTGAAGGTTTCTTCGCCGAACAGGCACCCGACGGAAAGGAACGCCACTTCTGTGTCGACCTCCAGGATATCGGAAACCCCGAGAATGTCCTTTTATTCATTATCGACAACTTCGTCGAAGACTAATCCCCCGTCTGTTCTATGCCCGCATTGAGGCAATATCAGGAAGGACCCGTGAGGCTCGCGGTAGAGTATTTCCGTATGGAAAACCCTGCGCCGTCCCTTATGGTCCTTCCGACGGGATGGGGTAAGTCATGGCTTACCGCATATGTGGCCCGCAGTATCCCGGATGGGGACCGCCTCCTGGTTGTCCAGCCGACAAAGGAGCTCCTTGAACAAAACTACGAGAAATACATGACCCTGTGCGGTGAACTCGCAAAGGCCGGTATATTCTCCGCCTCGTTCGGTAAAAAGCAGATGTCCAAGATCACATATGCCACCATCGGTTCCATCAAAAACCTCGGCGAGGCTTTCCGGCGGGAAGGGTTTACCAAGATGCTTATCGACGAAGCCCACCTGTACCCGCGTAAGGAAGAATCCATGCTCGGAGGATTCCTCGCCGACAGCGGGATCACCCACGTGCTCGGCATAACGGCAACGCCACTCAAGATGGAGACGGTGAAATCCCAGAGGATGGTCCAGAAGAAGAAACCCGACGGAACCCCTATGGTCGACAGCCGCGGAAAACCCGTCATGACAAAAGTCTACGACGGTTACTCGAAACTGGTCATGCTGACGAATCCGTCAAACGACGGCGGATTCTTCCGTGATATCATGTGTGTCGGCCAGATCCGTCAAATGACTTCGCTTGGCTTCTGGACTCCGCTTATTTATGAGCCGTGGCCTTATGACCCGAAAGAGCTGAAGCTGAATTCGTCCGGAAGCGAGTTCTCGTCCGAGAGTGAATTGTCGTCCTATGAACTGAACCGGACAAGGGAAAAGATTCTCTCGGTGCTGGATTTCCATCATGAACGCAGACATGTGCTCGTCTTCGTTCCTACCGTCGAGGAGGCTCAGGCGCTCTCCGAAATGGTTCCCGACTCTGCATACGTGTGCGGCGAGACGCCGAAGAAGGAACGCGCGGAGATAATCCGAAGGTTCCGCGCAGGTGAGATCCGCGTAATCTTCAATGTGTCGGTGCTCTCCGTCGGCTTTGATTATCCCCTCATCGACTGTATCGTCCTGTCCTCGCCTACCGCATCCATATCGCGATATTACCAGATCGTCGGCCGGGCCGTACGTATTCATCCGGACAAAAAGGATGCGCTTGTCGTCGACCTTGGCGGGAACGTTGCACGGTTCGGACGAATCGAAGACCTGTGGTTCGAATGGGACCGCATCTGGCGCCTTTACGGCACCGGAGGGCAGCTCCTCAGCGGTATCCCCATCGAGAATATCGGTGATTTCCACAGGGACGACGTGTACAGGATGATCAATTTCACCAACACCGTAAAGACCTATCCTTTCGGAAGGTACAAAGGAGTCGATATGGAAGAGGTGCCTCTCGGTTTCCTCAGGTGGATCCTTCACCAAAGAGTCCAAAACGGCGACACGGGAGACCTTGAGTTCCTTGACAGGGTCCGGCAGATGCTCGAAAACGACATCCGTGATACGCGCGGCGAAGCGCCGCTTGTCATGATGCCGACGGGAATCCATCAGGGGAAGAAATTCATCGATATCCCAAAGAACTACCTTTGGTGGCTCAAGAAGAATACCAGGTGGACACCCTATAACGATTCCCTCCGCAGGGGGATAGACCTTGCCCTTCAACAGGAGACGATTTTTGGTTGAAACGCTTAGACGGGCCGGCCTGGGTCCTGCTTCGGTACCGGGCTGTCTCGTAACAGAAAAGGCGGTGTAGCTCAGCGGCCAGAGCTTAACTGGATGAGGTCTCGTGACGATAAAACGTCTGCGGCAAGCCCACCGCTTCAGCCGTGGGTAGAGCAGACAAGATTTCGGAGAAATCTTTTTGAAATTCAATAAATTATTATTATCTCTAAATAAGATGTCCGGAAGTAGGGTCATATCGAATAATTGCCATGTACTGGAGCTGGCATTGTGGACAAACGCGTACCAGGAACATTTCCTCGGACGCGTCTTCTCCGAGTGCCGCCGTTTCCGCAACGACCTCGCCGGAAACGCCATGCACCGCATCATGCGACTGCGCCAGGACGTAGAATACCGCAGCCTACTGGAGGCACTTTCGTTGCTCAAGAAAAGCGGCACGGATGCATCTTCGCAACTGAAAGAAATCAGGAGTCGCCTGTCCGAAATCCGCACCGTTCATGGTCTTGCGAGCAGGAGCCAGTTTGAGAAGCTCGTCTCTCCTGCAAGAAACGGTTACTATAACACATCACTCCTCCCGTCCCATGTCACACAAACCCTCGCAGCGGACGTCTGGGCCGGTGTGGAGAAGATGCTGTATTCCAACGGCAAAGACCTTTCCATCAAAGGGGAACACGAGTTCCTGAGCATTTGCGGCAAATGCAACGAGACGGCCATCGTCTTTAATCCCGTGCAAATGTCTGTCCGTATCGGGAAACACCTCATCCCCGTATCCGGCGGACTGGATGAGTACCGGAAGACAGACCTTGCAAAGATGAGAGCGTCGTTCATCTCGGAAAAGAACGGATACGGCCCGCTCCCCGGGTGTATCCGATTCAACAGGATAGTCCGCAGGCTCGTCAACGACCACGGCCGCATCAAGTGGGGCTATTGGCTCCAGGTGACGGCTGACGGCCCGGCGCCAAAGAGCAACTTCGCCCGAAAACACGCTGCGTGCGCATCCCGTTCCGACAGGATCCTTGCCATCGACCCGTCCCAGACAATGATGTCCTGCTGCACGAGCGACGGCAACGCCTTCTTCCTGCTCCTGGACGGAAAGAATCCCAAAGCGGACATGGCCTCGCGTGAGGTCTCCGTCCGCCTGGACCAGTCCCGCCGCGCATCCAACCCCGGACGGTACAATCCGGACGGAACCTACCGCAAAAGCTCTGTCAGTGCCTGGACTGGAAAGAAAAGCGACTGGAACGCCACTCCGAACTATGAGACGCTCCGCCGTCGCCGAAGGCTAATGATGCAGAAGCAGGAAGAGACGCTCCGGGCAAGACGGAACGAACTGTGCAACAATCTTGTCAGTGCGTATCCTATCATTAAGACCGAAGGGACGAACTACGTCGCCCTGTCCGTGCGAAGCAAGCGGATGAGAATCCGGCAAGGAGGAGCAATTGCCTCGAAGAAACGCTTCGGCGATACCATCCGCCGCTTTGCGCCGTCCCTGTTCCTCTCGACGCTCAAACAGAAGTGCGAAGCCGCTGGAGGACAGTACGTGGAGATTAACCCCTGGACGCTCAAGGCAAGCCAGTACGACCCGACGGACGGCAGTTACACCAAGCACAGTCTCCCGCAGCGCGTGTTCCGTCTGTCAGACGGCACGCCGGTCCAGCGTGACCTGATGGCCGCGCTGAACATCCTCTGCTCGAAAAAGGAGAATCGCAAGGACGAAAAGACCGGCAGACGTATCGTTGCCGATGTTCCGGACCGCGAGATGTTGCTGGACAGTCTGGCCTGGTTCGTTCCGGCCGTCGAGACAGAGATGCAACGGATGCGGGAGAAATCATTCATACAGACGGTCCCGTCTGCAATAGGGACAGGAGCATGGACTGCGCTCCTTGGCGCGGGGAAATCAGAGCCGGACGACGCCGGCGATGATGTAGACGCGCCGAATCCAACAGGCAAAGATACCCGGGCGGTCACCCGCGGACACAGGGAACGCAATGGCGCTCCCGACACCCGCAGCACCGCACGGAATCAAGCCGACACCAAAAGGAAGGCTCCGCCTTCCTGCGGAACCCCACGGCTTTAGACGTGGGAGCAGTCAGGAGAGTAGTTTGCTCGCAGATCATCAGTGGTCGTCGGTTCGAATCCGGCCACCGCCCCGAACTAATAATCTAATATACCGATGGATATCCGTACACAGAAAAACCGATACGTCTCCTCTGACGAGTGGTATACTCCGAAATGGCTCATCGATGCACTCGGACCTTTCGACCTTGATCCGTGCAGTCCTGTCGTGCGCCCATTCGAGACGGCAACGAGATACTTCACGAAGGATGATGACGGCCTGAAGCAGGATTGGGGCTGGTCCCTAGTGTGGCTCAACCCACCTTATTCCCGGGAACTCTTGAATGCGTTCGTAAAAAAGTTGGCCGAGCACAATAACGGTATCGCACTTCTTATTAACCGCCAGGACAACCTGCTTTTCCAGAATGTCATCTTCCCGAAAGCAGCTTCGATGATATTCCTTCGCCACCGGATTCACTTCACCGATGTGAATGGGCGTGCTGGGAATCCCCCAACAGGGCACTGTCTTGTCGCTTTTGGCGACGAGGCGGACCGACGCCTCAGGAAGTGCCACATTGAAGGGAAATATGTTGTTTTGAACACCTTTTAAACATTAATATACTATGCCTCGAAAACCAGTATTCTTTGTGAGTGGCGCCTATACGGCGACCATTCTTGACGCCAAGAGCGTCTCTGAGTTCTTGCATTCAAAATTGGACAATATCAAGAACATCCCTTCCGCACAGAAGGAGAAGATTGAAAACGAACTTGCTAAAGCTGATGCGTGGCTGAAAACCGCCAAGCCGAATCAGGATATTACTATTTGCGGAAATATCGTTATCTCATACGCTTTCCGCAGTATGATGGATGCTTATATTTAATTGCCATGTCTGTATTTCCTTTTATCCTTATCTGCGGCATAGCCCTGACTATCGTCGTAATTTTCTTTTTCTCGTCCGCCGTCTTTTCGGATAGCAAGAAAGCAATGGAAGATGCGATGAGCGTCTGGTTGAGAAATCGGGATAAAGCTGAGTGGGCCCGTCTTGAGCCGATCGACGACCCGTGCCAATGGGAATGCTCTGTCTCGCTGTCCGCCGAAGGCTACTTCTTTGAAGGTTTCGGCGAAGAATTCATGAGCGAAGCAAACAGATTCGTCACCCGTTTGTCGTGCGTCACTCCCAAAGGCGAGCGGCTGCTGCTTGTTGGCTGAACCCAGAATCTAATCAATATGTGCCGCGTTCTGTCAGTATTCATTTTCGTGCTTTTATTTAGCATTCCGGTTTCTGGCCAGGAGAAGACCGTCTTTTCGTTTGAAACGCAGGGTAGCGATCACGCCGGAGTGTTCGGCGGGGGTGTCGGCGTTGACGTTTCTTTCCTTGATTCTAAACCGGGAATCCTTGTCAATTACCTTAGTATCAACTTCGCCGTCGACGTCGTCGTTGTCGGAGGAGACCGGCCCATCAGGGACCTGAGGGCCTATTATGGTTCATCCCTCCTGAGCGTTCCTCTTGTCGGTAAAAGACTGAAGGTAAAAGCGCTTCCCGGTATAGGCGGGCATGACAGCATAACGCGGATGGATTTCGATTTCGGTGTCCTTTTCGCCGCCGCCCTGGAAAACACAAAAGACTCCGGTGTCGGATTCAACTATGGCCTGACAATCCGCATAATGAGATGCGGAGTCGGCGTTGCTGTTTTAATTACAATTTGATTATGTTAAAAAGAAAGACAATTGCATCTGTGAACTTCAGGATATTCTTGATAGATTCGATCTCAAACTCCCTGAAAACGAACTTCTGTTCCCTGTCTTAAAGCGATGATTCTTCCTGAAACACCCTATCCGCAAATCTATAAAACGATGTGCGACGAGGCAGAAAAAGTCCGTTTCCGCCTCAAAAGGAACTCAAACAAAGTCATGAAGGACTACTTTAGATGTCCGAAAAGTACCGGCCTTTTCACAGAAACCTATACGGTGCCGGCATCCGGGAACACTTATTGCATCTGGTATGACGTCACCATCGAAAAAGACCGGTGCTTCTGTGACGGGGACTGGTTCCTTGTCGTCAAGGACCGCTCCGGCCGGAATATGTATTTCTCCATCAACCGCGTGAACACATATTTGCCTTGGCTTGGTGAAGACAGACCGTCGACTATATTCAATGTCTATGACGCTCATTTCGTTTCTCGGTACCGCCAGCGGATGCATTTCGGACAGAAGGCGTCTTCCGATATGCTGATGGGGCGGTTCGCCTGTGTAAACGAAGAGAGGTTTGTCCAAGTGGATATCGAAAAACTCAACCTTAAGAGCGCCCAACTCCGTGAGATTGCGGACTTCCGCCCCTACGAGTGCAAGGACGGCGTCTGCTTCGTAACCGTTCAGTGGGAAACCCTTCCGGACGGAAGCCGGCTCCGTGTTCACCGTTTTAACACCTTCCTCTCACGGGAAATGCTGTTCCCGAACCAAAAGAAGGCCTTGCTTTCTTCCCGTCTTGGAGATTTCTTCTTTGACCGAAAATTCCCTGTTGATAAATTTTGTAGATAAACAGTAAAATTTATACATTATGAAAAAGATTGCTTATTTCATCATCTTCGCCGCCATCCTGTACTCCTGCGAAGGCGGTCAGTTCCCCGGCATGAATTCCCATAAGGAAGCCCTTGAGGCTGCTGAAAAGGAAAACCTTGAACTCAAGGAGGCCCTTTCGGAATCCCAGCAGCGGTTCGCTGCGCAGAACAAGGAACTCGCATCGATCCTCCACGAGCTCTCCTCCATCAGTTACTCGGCGGCAGCCGTGCAGCTCCATGTCGAGAACGGAGGAGCTGGCCGGTCCCGCGTCGACAGCGTCTATGACAATATTTCCGTCATAAAAGAACGGATTGCACGGCTTGAGGAGGAGGCGGCGAGGGCCCGCAAGGTCGACAAGGAGCTTGCAGTGTCCGTGACGACAATCCAGGAACTCCGGACGACGGTTTCCAACCTGGAAAACCAGGTGACCGTCTTGCGTAGGAAAGTGTCCGAACACGAAGGCACGATCCGAAAGCAAAAGGAAACGATCGTCTCCCATGAGAGCACTATCTCCAAGCAGAACGACACTATCCTCCACCAGCAGGATAAAATAGAGGAAACCCTTGCACGCCAGCGCGAAATGCTCTATCAGGCAGGCCTGGAATTCGAAGGAATCGCCGACGAGGGGGACTTCCAGATCACCGGCCGCAAAAACCGGCGGACCGTCGAGGAATACCGCAAGTCCATCTATAAGGAGGCCATAGTGTTCTACCGCGAGGCGGCTGCCCAAGGACACACCGGGGCTTCCTTCAGGATGGAATCCCTGAAGCGGAAGCTCGAAGAATAATTTACCTTTGCATTTAAAGACACGAACGTTATGGACGAAAAAGCTAAATTGGTAAGCCTACGGGCATGGATCAAGTCAAATAAAATGCGCCAAAATGCAATGGCAAAAGCGTTAGGCGTAACACCCACAACTGTGAATAATCTCCTGACCGGCAGAACGACATTCGGCAAATTGACTGCCGAAAAATGGTCGCAGGTATTTGGCCTTAACGCTGATTTTTTGCTCACAGGTAAAGGGGAACTCAAGATCAAGGAAAAGACGATGGAAGAAACCGTCGCGAATTATATGAAAAGCCATAACGCTCTCGATGTTGCGCTAGCATGCATTCGGACGATGCTGGAAATGAGCGGCAGCGGTGATATCGGCTGGCAGTTCATTGCAGCAGATGCCGGCATCGGCCTTGTCGGTATTTCACCACTGGCGGATTTTCGTAAACGATTTGAAGCGTGGTATACCGCCGGCTGCCCGTACGTCTGATTTCGTAACACAATTAATATAATTATTAATAATCAAATTAGGGGAAATTCCTCGATAATTCCCCCTAATTACCCCTATTTGTTTGTAAGTTTATTCAAAACGACATCAAACTCATCTGACCTTATATAGCCTATTTTGCGCTGATTGACAGGAGACTCTTTCATCAATCCAAGAGCAACCAGATGTTGTAAATCTGTTCTCGCTGTTTTCGGGGAGATATTAAATCGAGTAGTGAGCTCTTTCGCGGTAAAGAAAGATGTGGGTTTGTCTTTGAGAATCTTAATTTAATATAATTAATATAGTTTTTTATGGAGACTGTCAAAGGATTAGTAGAATTCATACGTTACCGGAACCAGGAAAACGGTTTTACGGTCCTGAACATCGTGCAGAAGGATAACATGGGGAGAGACGTCCCGGGCAGCCGGCAGACCCTTGTCGGTGTTATGCCGGAGATTAACGAGGGGATGTCCGTGGAGGCGACTGGGGAAATGGTTGTCGGAAAGTATGGACCGAACATCAAGGTCTCCTCTATCCAGGAAGTGCGCCCCACCGACGAAGAAGGTATTGAGAGGTACCTTGGATCCGGACTTATTAAGTTCGTGGGCCCCGTGTTCGCCAAGAAAATCGTCAAGACCTTTGGCGAAAAGACCCTGGACATCCTCGACAACGAGCCGGAACGTCTCGCTGAGATTAAGGGTATCGGCAAGAAAAGGGTCCTTTCGGTCATCGAATCGGTCAAGGAACAGAAGGGTATCCGCGAGGTTATGATCTGGCTCAAAAGGTATGATCTTCCGAACGGCCTGAGCGCGAAGATATACAAGGCCTACGAAAATAACAGCATATCCGTCCTGGAGGAAAACCCTTACAAGTTGTATTCGGATATCCGTGGTGTCGGCTTCAAGACGGCCGACAGCGTGGCCATAAAGCTCGGTTTCTCCCTGGACGACCCCAGGCGCCTCAGGGCCGGCGTCCTCTTCACCCTTGAGAACGCCTCCGTGGAAGGCCATGTATGCCTGCCTATGGAAGAACTCGTTAAAAAGGCGGCATCAGAGAGAGTCCTGTCCGTGGAACCGGAGGGGATTTGCCGTGTCGTTGACGACATGCTGGCCGAAGATAATTCCAATATCGTCTTTGATGGCGGGATGGTTTATCTTCGGTACCTCTACAGGGCCGAGATGAATGTTGCCGGCAGGATTCAAACGCTGCTTTCCGAAAAAAGTGAGCCGTGTGAAGCGGACCTTTCCGAACTCCAGGAGAAGACCGGCGTGACCTACGACGACGTCCAGGCGGAGGCTATCGAAAAAGCACTCCGCGAGAAAGTCGTCGTCATCACCGGCGGCCCCGGTACCGGAAAAACCGTGACGACGCAGGCCATCATCGCTGCCTTTGAAGGTGCCGGCAAGCGGGTCCTTCTCGCGGCTCCGACAGGACGGGCGGCCAAGCGTATGAGCGAGGTTACCGGGAGGGAGGCCCAGACAATCCACCGCCTGCTCGAGTGGCAGGGCGGGTTCACGAGGAACCGGACCTTTCCCCTGTCCGCGGACGTCGTCGTCGTCGACGAGAGTTCCATGATAGATGTCGAACTGATGAGCTCCCTTCTTGACGCCGTTCCGGACGAAGGGCGCGTGGTCCTCGTCGGAGACATGGACCAGCTTCCCAGCGTCGGCCCTGGCAGCGTCCTTCGGGATATCATCCTTTCAGGAGCGGTACCCACCGTCCGGCTGACGAGAATCTTCAGACAGGCCCAGGGCAGCGCCATCGTAATGAATGCCCACGCCGTGAACAACGGACACATGCCCGTAATGGACAACAGGCGCGGAACGAATTTCTGGTTCAACGAACGCAGGGAGTCTGCCGATGTCGCCGATACGGTTATCAAGCTCATGAAAGAAGTTCCTGAAAGAATGGGATTTGACAGGAAGAACATCCAGGTCCTCTGCCCTATGCGACGGACCGGCGACCCGATCGGATCCACGGAACTCAATGCAAGGCTGCAGCAGGAGTTGAATCCCGACGGGAAGGCCATGACTGCGGAAGGGAAGGAATTCCGGGAAGGAGACCGCGTGATGCAGATCCGTAACAATTATGACAAAGAAGTATATAACGGAGATATCGGTACCGTGTGTGAAGTGGATCCAGTCAACAAGACCGTGGCGGTCTACTTCGACGGGGATGATAAATACGTCTTCTATGAAAAGAAAGACATCCCTGATCTTGAACTGGCGTATGCCTGTACGATACACAAGAGCCAGGGGTCGGAATACGATGTCGTCATTATGCCTATTCACCGGAGCCAGTACATCATGCTGAAGCGCAATCTCCTGTATACGGGAATAACCAGAGCGAAAAAGTTCGTCTTTATCGTCGGAACGAAAGACGCTGTTGGCACCGCCGTCTCCAGGGAAGACACATCTACGCGTTACTCCAGGTTAAAAGAAATTCTGATGGTGGAGAGTCGAGTCTAACGGCTTTCCACTTTTTTTGTAGAAAATTTTGCTTTTCATGCCCTATTTTGTATATTTGCGGTATGTTTATACAGATGTGGGCGATGATCAATATCTGCAAGTCATTTGATTGGTTCTTTAACCGGTTTTCGGACCCTTCCGTGGGACTGAAGCCGAACGTCCTGTCCCCTTCCCTTCACTGTAAAAAAGACGCGAGCTCGCTCGCGGCGTCTATCGCGTGCGCGTATACGTGCACGCGTATTGCAATATATAATCAAAATAATCATATCTATCATATATTTATCATTCGCAGATTTTTGCGTTTGCAACACATTGTGCTTCAATTTGTTATAAACGAATTACGACTTTTTTGGCCCGAATATTACGACTTTTTTGACCCGAAAAAGGGGGTTATTACGACTTTTTTGACCCGAAATCACATGGTATTACGACTTTTTTGACCCGAAGTACTATTACGACTTTTTTGACCCGAAATCGCATGAAATTACAACTTTTTGACACGAAAAATGGGGTAATTACGACTTTTTTGACCCGAAATCGCATGGTATTACGACTTTTTTGACCCGAAGAATGGAGCTATTACGACTTTTTTGACCCGAAGAATGGAGCTATTACGACTTTTTTGACCCGAAATAAAAAAGAAAAAATGTCAAAAACCTGCAACATAAAATTTGATTCCACCGTTGAATCTTATTATTCCAATTTCCTGTCTGATGCCAGGTATGATTTTACGCGGCAAGAAATGCAGATCCTTGTCATTATCATCGCCGCCCTTCAGGAAGATGTCAGGATGATGATGGAAAAGGCGAACAATATCTGCATGTTCACTCCGGAGGACTTGGAAAGGAACATAAAAGTGTGTTTTTCCTTAAATGAATTCCCTGTGGACATGTCCGGAAATGAAAAACGGCTGATCGGGGCTGCGCGTTCCCTTCTCAACAAGAAAATCGAAATGCTGGACGTAGGAAAATATACGGCCTACTCCCTTATCGCCAAGGTGGATTATATCAGGAAGAACAGGCAACTGATCCTTACGATGATCCCGGATGTGTGGCACAAGATGCTCGATTTCAGTTTCGGATATGCGAGCATCAGTCCCGAGGACTTGGACGAAGCTTTCCGGCTGTCCTCCGTTTACAGCATCCAGCTCCTGCTGATGGTCAATTCGATCAAGCAAACCAGGACATACACTATCGAGGACCTCAGGACCCGGTTTAAAAAAACGGGAACCTATGAAAATACCGGAGACCTGCTGCGCAAAACCATCGACGTGGCGAAGAAAGAACTCGACAGCATTGGTTGCACTTCTTTTGACTACGAGAAAGTCACACGGCCCGGCTCGAGGGAAATAGTTGCCGTACAAGTGTACCCCAAAAGAGCCAAAAATGAGAAACAACGGACCCGTTCAAGCAAAAAGCTAGACCGGAAATATCTCCTGACAGGAATGTCGCTCAATACTGAAGAAATATCCTGGCTGAAACAGAAATTCGATTTTTCCGAAACGGAACTCGACAACAACTTCGAAACCTTTAATGTCGCCAAGCGCGTTTTCGGTTCGAAACTGATGGATATTTTCATCTCCATCTTTGAGTATATGATCAGAAATCCGGACCGTGGCCGAAACCATAAAGGGTATTTTATCAAAGCTGTCAAAAGCAGATGCGAGAAAGTCCTGGAGCACCCCGTCACTGGCGACCTGTTCGCTTCCCAGGACGTCTGAAACGGCCGGCCCCTGTGGAGCCGTTTCAGGCCCCCTGAGAATCGTTAAATTAAATAAAAAAATTAAATATTTTTATGGAGCATATCAAAATTATCAAAAGGGATGGCCGAGAGGTCCCCTTTGACATCAACAGAATTGAAACTGCCGTACACAAGGCCTACGTGGCTACCCGTGGCAACGAAAACAAGGCGTACTGCAGAAGTATCGCCGAAAAAGTGACCGAACAAGTGGCCGGCGAAACCGAGAAGCCGTCCTTCACCGTCGACGAGATCCAGAACCTCGTCGAGACGGCCCTGATGGAGTCCTCGTGCAAAGATGTCGCACGCCGCTACATCGAGTACCGCAGCGCCCGCGACAATGCCCGCCGCGCGGACACGAACAAAATTTTTGCGGAGATCATCGACGCACAGGCCAATGACATCACCCGCGAAAACGCGAACATGAATGCCGACACCCCTGCCGGCATGATGATGAAGTTCGCCTCCGAATCCACCAAGACTTACGTGGACGAAAACCTTCTTTCAACCCCCGAGGTAAAGGCGGCTGTGACGGAGGGCTATATGCATATCCATGACAAGGATTACTATCCGACCAAATCCCTCACGTGCATCCAGCATCCCACGGACATGCTCCTGAGGAACGGATTCCAGGACGGGCACGCCAGCGTCCGGCCCGCGAAACGGATCGAGACCGCCGCAACGCTCGCCTGTATCTCCCTGGAGGCTGTCCAGAACGAGATGCACGGTGGACAGGCCATCCCCGCATTCGACTTTTACCTGGCTCCTTACGTGAAAATGGCGTACGAAGAGGAACTCAAGAAACTCCGCGAAGCCATCCTCCTGCCGGAGATCGTCATTAAGGACATTTTCAGCGTCATCGAAAAGAAGCCTGTCAAGGACTATATTGCCGATAAAGAAATCACCAACGACGTGGACACCTCTGGCTGGTCCACGGAGCAGTTCGCGAATTTCTACCGCGGGATGGCCATCAACCGGACCGTCAAGCGGGTTCACCAGGCGATGGAGGCATTCGTTCACAACATGAACACCATCCACAGCCGCGGCGGCAACCAGGTGGTCTTCTCGTCCATCAACTACGGTACCGATACGTCGGCCGAGGGTCGC